>Ga0213821_1000392_pt1 | contig 27534 bp, 28 predicted proteins | sample MC6MC0909MG_FD_179894 | JGI IMG/M metagenome (GOLD analysis project Ga0213821, IMG submission 179894) | Enriched soil aggregate microbial communities from Iowa State University, Ames, United States - MC6-MC0909-MG | ecosystem: Environmental > Terrestrial > Soil > Unclassified | place: USA: Iowa...
ATAGATGATCAAGTGCTGCATTTTCAGCAATATCAAAATCTAATAAGGTGTCATCTACATCAAACAATAAAGTTTCATACTTTGTCATGTTACATCCTACTTTCTTTGGTGCTATGTTACCATTTCGCTCTTTCTATCATAACGTTTTTCTAAAAAAATAACAGCAAAATCGTTTTTCTTTATCCAATATTTGGTTTAAAGAACAAAATCATTCACTAAGTGAAGGCTTAACAGTTTTCATTTAACTTCAATGATCCGCAAACATTGTCTTCAATTTTGCAAAAGAAAACTGTGTCAAGTTTCCCTTCATACTTTTCTTGAGTTGAAATAATAGCAAGTATTAACTCTCATTTACTCTTGCTATTAAAAGATGGGATATCTAAAATATGCACTATCTTCTTCAAAAGAGATAAAGAAAATCCTTTTATAATTGACTCAGGGAACATTATCTCAAGTTTCTCTTTTCTGTCTTGCTGCACTTTCATGAAAGGGTGGAACATAATTTATATCACCCTTCCATCAGTTATTTAGTAAGAACATTATACCGTTGATAACTCTTAACATTACACCAAGTGTTCAAGTTTTATAAAAGGGAAATTTTATTGAATTAAAAAAGAGAGTCGGTTAAGAATCTCTCAATAGTTGTGAATATTTAGTTTATAAAAAATCAGTATTCTTTTCTTCAAGCATTTCTTTATTATAACTCTTAATTAAAAATGTGCTGGTTTTTCTATCTATGAAGCTAGTTGAGTTGTCATTCAATTTGTAGTATTTTCCTTTAAGTTATTCATTTGCAGTATATCAAGTAATTCTTTTGATTCTTCTTTTGATAATTTAGTATATTTCACATCATTTTCTACCAGAATTATTTGTTCATTTGAATCTAAATAGATTAAATAATAAGAAGACTTCAACTCCTTATCAGGATCTATAAAATCAAAAGACATTCTATACTTTAATAGTCCAAATGATTCTTCGCTTTTTTTCTTCCCATTTAACTTTATTAAGGATTTTATTTATTATTGAAATTTGATCTTTATCTAGAATTTCTAAACTTTCTTTAAAATTTCCATTTTCATCAGCTATCTCTAAAATAATTTTCTTTGCGTCATTAGAACATCCAGCACATAAAAAAATCAATGCAAATGAAATAATAATTATTTTTTTTAACACATAAATACCACCCTTCTATTGTATTTCTTATTAAATTTTAACACTATTACTTTTCTTCTAAATTTATATTAATATGGTATTAATGTTTAGGAATCTTTTATTGTTTTCAAGTGCCTGAAGGACAAGCTTATGAATTAAATAGCAAAAAATCCTTTTATTGAATAGTTTGATAGTTACAAATTAGGTGGTGAAGTTAAAAGCTTGTCTACTTCCCTGTCCACTAAAAAAGCTGAATTAACTACTCTAAATCAAGAATTAAGTGTACTTGATACTGAATTAAAGATGCTTACAAATGAATTAGATAAAGCATGCTATAGGAGGCAAACCTTATGAGACTAATTATGCTCATCTAGATTCTTACTGTGTTAAGGTTGGTCAAAAAGTAAATCAAGGACAAAAATTGGTATTATGGGTATGACTGGACGGAGTTTTGGCGTTCATTTATACTTTGAAATTCATAATGAAAGTTATGCGCCTTCTCAACCAAATGCAATTGATCCTATGAAATGGATTGAATTAAGTACATGTAGACTATTACCAGATAACAATACTTCCAACACCACTCCTCAATCATCAATGGACAAGAAAATTGGTTATAAGATAGATGAGTACTCTAAGGCATTTCGTATTCATACAGATGCATTTAAATCTAAGTCGGATGCACAAAAAGATTTTGTATCAAAAGGCTATTTAAAATATGCTGAAGTATTTGGAAATGATAAAGATGGTTATCGTCTACAATAAGGTAAATATATAACACAAAAAGATGCTGAATAGTTAGTAAGAAGAGGTTGGAAGCTAAAGTGGTTGGGTATTGTTCAATTATAGGCAGTAAATATTAAAAATAATTCAATATATAGTTATAATTACATATGTTAGTCCTGTAAAGTAATCGCATTTTAGTCAAATACATATCATAAAACATCATATTAGTGCAAATTCAATCCCTATCCAATTATTATTATGGATAGGGATTTTACTTTTGTGATTTATTTAACAGAACCACTTTCGAAAACTTTATCTTGGTAATACATATTTTTAACAATGATATTAGAACCTAAACATTTAACAGCAGGACAGTGACAGTTAATGCTGTTTGAAATGTTAGTATTTAACCATTTGTCATAGATATTAATTAATGATTCTTCTTTGATATTACCTAATGCTGCACCATCGTCAGTGAAATCCGATACCGAAATATCACCTGTAAAAATGTTTAAGTTCATTCTAGAACGTCCATCTACATCATTTCTAACTGTAGTATTTGGTGTGTTATTAATTCTTTGCAGTAAATCTAAATCACGTTTGTCTGTACTACAAGCATAGAACGGTAATGTACCGAATAGTATCCAAATATCTTCATTTCTGAAGTCAAGTATCTTATTGACTGTATCTCTATATTCATCTAATCCTATAGTTTCTAAGTTTTCAGCGTAATCACTAGAATACATAGGGTGAATTTCGTGCCTTTTACATAACATTTCATTTGCTACTTCATTATGAATCTTCTCAAGGTAGGGAACAGTATTACGGTTCAACATCGTTTCAGCAGATACAAACATTCCCCTTTTAGATAGCTCTCTAGCATTATCTAAAATATTTCTGTATAGTTCTGCTCTTTTTTGAACAGGAGGTTTTCTTTCCATCATTGCAAATCCTGTTTCAACGAATTCTTCTTCGTTGCACCAATTATGAGAGATATGCATTACATCTAGATATGGAGCAACCATTTCATAATGATCCATAGGTAATGTTAAATTTGAATTAATTTGAGTTTTAATGTTTCTGCTTTTAGCATACTTAAGAAGTGGTAATAAATTATCCCTAATTCCCTTCTTAGTCAGTAATGGCTCCCCACCAGTAAAACTCATTGTACGCAAAGTTTCAACTTCATCTAATTGTCTTAGAATATCATCAATTGGAAGTGAACTAGCTTCTTTAGTTGTTAATGCATAACCGACTGCACAATGAGCGCAACGCATATTACATAGTGTTGTTGTAGTAAATTCAATGTTGGATAGCGTTAGTTTTCCATATTTTTCAATGTCATGGTAGCTTTCCCATGTGTCATATGGTTTAAATATAGTATTCATGTATAAAAAATCTCCTTTTCTGCTATACAATTTTCGCATAGTTTACAGAGATAATAAAGTACTTTAATCTTTATATTTAACTGTTATAGAGCCATCAGTTTCCAAATAAACATGATGAATATATTTGGAAGCACTTGTTTTATTTACAACATCAACACCAATTTCATCTTTTATATGGTTCAGTACTTTATTTTGCGCTATCGACTTCATTTTTCCATTACAATTACCACCTTCAATATCATGGATTCTATTACAATTCCTAACCATTTCAGATAATCCTCTAACAGACATGTATTCTCCACAACCACGACAAATAATTTTATCTTTAAGAAATGCTTTACTTCTCATTATATCTTGCTTTCTTCTTTGATAGTGTTCTGTTCTTTTTTCTCTTCCAAAATACAAATAATGAGATAATGAATCTTCTTCTAAATTAAATGAATGCTTTTCAGCAAGATACTCAAGAAAGTCATTTAAATTTAATGCATCTAAAATTTTTTTATGAACGGTGCAGTCAATCCATCGTTTAATAATCTCGTTATGGAAGAGTATGGTATCTTGTAACTATTCATTACATAATTCATATACATATTGTTAGATAATTTTTCTTTCTTTTTTACAGGAGTATCTTCATCAATTAAAAGTAATTTATTCTTAGGGTGTAAAAATTTATCGTAACATTCTAGAAAATCATAGAACTTTTCTGTAATTAATTCTTCTATAAGAATTAATTCACTGTGGTAGTCGAATTTAACTGACATATTGTTTACTTTATATTCTTTTATGTTCTATATAAACATTGGAGAGCCAATGAAGAGTAAAAAATCCGTGCAAAAGTACTCCCTATTAAACGCACATGCACGTGGAGTACGTACACAAATCAACACCAACTTAACAATGGAGCCAGAACGTTATTTGCTCATTGCACCGTATTTAGACGTGTTGCACATTTCACACAACTGGGGCACAGTCAATGAATTCGTCGAAATGGGCTTTGAAATAATGGAGCGTAAACCGACATATGAGCAACGTGCAGCTCTTTTCCAACGTATGATTGATAACTCTCGTATGTTAGCTGAGCACGGTGTCATGGTATCGGCAGAAACGATGCTTAACAAAAAACATTGCTTTACTTAGAACACATCCATAATCAAGTTGTAAAGATATGAAGTGTTCCCGCGTGGAAATACATCCAATGACCAATCTGATTTTGCCAGCGCCCTCACCTCTTTATCACTAAAGGAAACTCGTGGTGCAATTCATCATCTGCTGGATGTTCGAGATGAAAACACATGGATGCTTTTTGGTACCCTACCTTTTTATCCATGCAGTATGAATGAAGAAGATCAACTGCTTTTAAAACGACTAAGAGCAGCAAAAAATGTAACGATGCGTAATGATCCCGATGGTCGCTCTCGCTTGAATATTAATATTTTCACAGGTGATGTTATTGTCACAGACTTTGGCGATACACCAGCACTTGGCAATATTGTGAATGATGAACTACCAGCTATTTTTGAAAAATGGATGGCCACGGATTTAGCAAAATCTCTTAACTGTCATTGTCCTGCAGTAAAATGCTTAGGACCAAATGTGCTTGTTAAAAATATGTATTATAAAGAAACAGAGTTTGTTAGTGGCTCAGCTAAAATATAAAAAAATGTCCAATGCAGAAATCAACATCATGCATTGGACATTTTGATTCTATAATAACTCTTTTGCAAGTAGCTTATAACAATTCATGCGGCTTTCTTGTGCATATTGATTGCAGTTTAGCATTACTTCGTCAAAGCCATAATGCTCTTGCTCTGCTACTAAAAAGTCAGCGATATCCTTGGGCGTTCCTACAAGATTAGCTTTGCGATTATTCGCTATTGACATTTGATCCATTTCTGTCAGCGGGAAATCCTTCGCCTCCTCAGGGGACATACCTTGGATAATTTGCCCTTTCATCAAGTGCAACCGAGTAATATCTATAGGCTTAGCCAAATATTCTGCTTCCTCTAAGGTATCTGCAACAGTTGCAGCATAGGTAACGATAATTTGAGGTTTTTCCATGTAATAAGAAGGAGTAAAGTAAGCTCTATAAGAATCGAAAATATCCTTGGACATATTGCCTGTAAAAAATTGAGCATAGGAATAGCCCACACCAAGCTGTCCTGCCTGCATAGCACTTTGTCCGCTAGAGCCAAGCAACCATGCCTCAGGTAACTGAATATCGACGGGTGCTGCTATGACCTGATCATAAACATACTCTCCCGTTTTTTCGTTATTCATCAATTTTAATGTAATTTCAAGCTTGTCATATTGCTCCGTGAAACGCTGTCTTCGCCCTTCTGCTAGTGCATAAATAGCGGCATGATCGCCACCAGGGGCTCTGCCAACGCCAAAGTCAATACGATTCGGCGCCAAGCCGCTTAATGTTTTAAAGACCTCTGCTAGCTTATAGGGTGAATAGTGCATCATCATTACTCCACCTGTACCAATACGAAGCCGTTTCGTTTTTGCTGCTAAAAAAGCGGCTGTCACTTCTGGAGCAGAGCTTGCCAACGAGTTACTATTATGGTGTTCTGCCAGCCACATACGATGATAGCCGAGCGACTCACCTAAAAGTGCCAATTGTTCTGTACGTTGAAATGCCTCCTCAGCCGTGTGACCTTTAGGGATAGGCATTTGATCTAAAATACTTAACTTCATTGAAAACATCCTCTCTCTGTAGGTTCCCCCTTTCTACTGTAATATAGGACATACTTTTTATAAAATAAAAAAGCTTATTGATAAGCAAGCTGCTTCATCTGCCAAGTCTTATAAACCATGCCAATCAAGTTGTTTTTTTGCTCAACACTTAACACTGCATCATTAAACTTCATCGCATGAGCAGAAAACGCCATGTTTTGTTCGTCTACAACAAATTGTAAGATGGCATGTCCTTTTTTCCCTTGAAACGTAATATCACCTGATAATTCGACAACATGCTCCCCCGTTTTCGCCTTATAATATCGCCAATATGGTTCAAAAAACGCATAATTAAAAGCATTGCGAACCGTGACATCTGAGAAATTGGACAAATAGCCTTCTTTTACTACTTCAATATATTCATTGTCTGTTATATCCTTTTTGGCATTAAAAACATATCCCACCAATACACCCATAAACACTACACAAATAAACACTCTGAGATGATTTGTTAAACTCAAATGTCATCACGTCCCCTTTACGTAAAAAACATTATTATCTACATAATACACGAAAACAGATACTTAAAATAGAATATTTTTGTTTTTTGTAGAAATGCAATAGATACATAATGCTAACATACTACACTTTCAAGCTGACTGATAGTTACTGGCAACTCTCATTTCGTTATGATAAATCATGAATGAAAGGTAATTATGCTAGGCAAGAGTGTGCCCTCCTTATGTTTATATACGTTGGATAACTAAATTATGACTATGCTATCCTCTTTACGTAATCGCTTATTTTATGGTAACTATTAGATTGATTGAAGACTACCTTATGAAGTATGTAGCTACGATGAAATGATAAAACTTATCTTATATGAAGGTAAGTTTTATCATTTCATCAACTTTTTTTGTTTCCCCATACGTCTAGTAGTTGTATACAATTTGAAAATGTTAAAAAGGAGCTTCTTTGGACATGAAAACAAGAAATGCATTTCAACATGAAGAGGTGTTTGTCCAATTCATTCGTGAACAAAAAGAGCGGTTTTATTTACTCGCGTATAGCTATACAAAAAATGAACAGGACGCACTAGATGTCGTACAGGACAGTATCCAAAAAGCCATGCTTTCGCTCCACCGACTCGAAAATGTCGAGTATATGAAAAGCTGGTTTTATAAGATTGTCGTACGGACAGCCATAGATTTTTTACGTAAGCATAAACGCTTACAAGTGACAGATGATGATACATTGCAATATTTAACACCGGCTCAGGAGGACGTCTATGAAAATGTGGACTTAGAGCATGCATTAGACGAGTTACCTCAAATGTATCGTGAAGTTGTCATTTTACACTATTTTGAAGATTTAAAGCTCGCTGATGTTGCCACTATCCTTAACATAAAGCTGAGTACAGCCAAATCGCGTCTTTATAAGGCACTAAAACTTCTGAAAATACAATTGCAAGATGTGAAGGGAGAAACAGCACATGGATGAAAAATTAAAAGAACTAGAAAAGCAATATAATAAAGTACCCATTCCAAAGGAGCTTGATTTTGTAGTTGAACATGCACTGCAACAAGGGAAAAAGAAGAGAAAAAAACGAGCACCGCAATGGTTACTTGGTTCAGCAGCGGCCGCTATGCTTTTTACTGCAGGTTTAAATGTCAGTCCTGCAATGGCACGTACACTTTCTGAAATCCCTGTAGTTGGCAGTGTCGTGAAGGTTTTAACATGGACGGAATATGAAGTAGCTGAGGACACTTACGATGCAAACATTAAGGTGCCTTCTATTGAAAACCTTGAAAATCAAAAGCTTGCTAATACTTTAAATGAAAAATACCGTGCAGAGGGAAAAGCCCTCTATGATAACTTCATCGCCGAGGTCGGAGATTTAAAGGCAAATGGAGGTGGTCATTTAGGAGTAGATAGCGGCTATGACATTAAAACTGACAATGACCAAATCTTATCAATTGGACGTTATATCGTAAATACAGTTGGATCGTCTTCTACAGTTATGCACTATGATACGATTGATAAAGAAAATGAAATTTTAATTACACTTCCAATGCTCTTTAAAGACGATAGTTATATTAAAACTATCAGTGAAAACATTATTGAGCAGATGCGTAAACAAGCTGCTTCTGACTCAGATAAAGTGTTCTGGGTAAAAGGAGGAGGCATTCCTGACCAGGAGCTTTTTGAAGAATTTAAAACAATTAATGCCGAACAACAATTCTATATTTCAGATAAAGGGAAGCTAGTCATTTCCTTCGATAAATATGAAGTTGCTCCTGGTTATATGGGTATTGTTGAATTCGAAATCCCAACAGATGTGTTAAAGAATAATCTTGTAAGTATGCAATATATTCACTAAACATAAAAAGTTCAAGATGCGAGGAAATTGATGTATATACGTCAATTCCTCGCATTTTCTATGGTTTGAATCATTTAATACTCTCCTTTTGAGTTAATGTCAACATACTTATAAACCGCTCACTTTTTGTCAAAACTGAATGGTATCAATTAACGATAGAGGGTTTTCATATGAAGAATGTAGGATCAATTAGTATTTTACATGTTATTTTCTTATCCATGACTGTTATTGGTTTAAAAAACCATGTGACGATTATTCCACCGCTGCTTGACGTTGCAAAAAGAGATGGGTGGGCATCTGTGTTAATAGCCGCGGTCATTATAATCTTCTGGTTACTTTTGTTAGTTTATATTCAATCAAAGTCAAAACAAGAACCTATAAGAGATTGGTTAGATGGAACTATTGGAAAAACAGCCTCAACAATTGTTATTTATTGTATCGCTATATTTTTGATTATTTTAGCAGCTTTTACGATGGTTGAAACGCTACAATGGGTGAACACTACGTTTTTACCACAAACACCCGTTATCATTTTGCTATTTATTTATACAATTCTTTGTATTTTACTTGTCACAACAAGTCTACAGACGATCGTTATTTTAAATGTTTTTGTATTGTTTGGAGTAGTAGTTTTTGGATTCTTTGTAGCATTTACAAATATTCAGGTGAAGGAATATCATTTATTACTTCCCTTTTTTGAGCATGGTTTTTCACCTGTTCTAAAGGGAACAATCTATCCTACATCAGGATTCATTGAGCTATTGATGTTGTTATTTCTTCAGCATCAGTATAAAGACCGTATCCGCTGGTATCATTTTGGCATCATGCTTTTCATTTTAATGGGGCTTACTTTAGGACCTCTTATTGGTGCAATTACAGAATTTGGCCCGGTGGAAGCGGCTAAACAAAGGTACCCTGCCTATGAGGAATGGGGCTTAGTTTCCATTGGTCGCTATATAGAGCATTTAGACTTTTTCTCAATCTATCAATGGCTTACTGGAACATTTATAAGAGTCAGCTTTATGTTATATATAGTGGCTGATTTATTAAAAATGACTAGTAATCCAAAACAAATTTGGAAAATGCTCGCTCCGCCATTTTTCTTTATTTGTTTACCATTAATTATTTTGAATGAAAACATATTTTTAAAGGTGAAAGGGAACTATATACTAACAACTACTGTTATTTTCTTTTTTGCAATCTCTGTTTTTCTCGTCCTAGTAGCATTCTTTTCAGATAAATCCGCAAAAAAGGGGAAATCCGATAAACAAGAAATGGAAAGTGGTGAATCATAATGCCTCAGCAGGAGAAGGCTATAGACCTGAGCACCTTAAAAAAATTGTTTCAAAAATCTGCTGATATTCAATTTCAGGAATATACATTTAATCAACACAAAGTACATTTCGTTACCTGTGATTCAATGATCGACCAGCAGTTACTCAATGAAGTCATTATAAAGCGCGTTCAATATCTCTTTGATCATTTAACAGATGCTCCGCTGGAAGAAAATATTGAAAAGGAACTCCATATCCCTACACTGCAAAAGGTTAAGGACAAAGAAGAGGCTATTACATTTGTCTATACGGGGTCTCTTCTGCTTTATTTTGAGGAAGAGGAATTGTTATATGCGAGTAATATTGCAAAAAAGCCTAATCGAAATCCTGAAGAAACGAGAATGGAGGTTCTTGTAAAGGGACCTCGTGATAATTTTATTGAGGATATACGGGTCAATATAGCACTTTTAAGAAAACGATTACCGACTAATTCTTTTTGTGTCGAAAAAGTAGAGTTAGGTAAACGGTCAAAAACAACCGTGGCCATTCTTTATTTTGATGATATTGTCGATATGGATATTTTACACGGCATTAAAAAGCAATTGGCATCTGTTGATACAGATATAGTGTTTAGTGGGGATTTATTAATGGAACGTATTAATAAAAACTCTAAGCTTTTCCCAAAATTTGATTATACTGGACGTCCTGATTATGCCATTCAAGCTTTAATCAGGGGGCGTTTTCTTATATTCATTGATGGTGTAGCATATGCTGTTATCACACCTGTAAATTTATTTCTATTGTTAAAATCAGCTGAGGATAATGAATACCCTATTATCTTTAGTTCTGTTGAACGTTTATTAAGGATATCTGGTATTTTAATTGGCTTATTGTTACCAGCATTTTGGTTAGCCTTGACAACTTACCATCAAAACCAGCTACCATTGCAGCTTTTAGCAACAGTTGTTCAAGCGAAAACAGGGCTCCCGCTCCCCTCTTCCCTAGAAATGCTACTTATGCTACTAATGTTCGAATTATTCCGTGAAGCTGGTTTACGGCTCCCCTCTGTTATTGGAGGAACGATAAGTGTTGTAGGTGGATTAATTATTGGGGATGCAGCCATTCGTGCTGGTGTAACAAGTCCAGAAATGATTGTGATCATTGCCATCTCTACAATTGCTTCATTTACATTAGTGAACCAATCCCTAGTTACAACGATTAGCTTGTTACGCATTGTTTTTATTCTTGCAAGCGGCTTTTTAGGTTTATTTGGATTTTTCGTCTCTCTTTACGTGACACTTTTGTACTTATGTAACATTCGCATTTATGGCTATTCTTACATGAATCTTGCGACAGATTTAAATTGGTCTACCATTAAAAAATCCATCTTCCGCCTTTCACCAAAAGGCTATACTGAACGTAATAAAGCATTGGCTCCACAAGATTACACACGAACTTCTTCGAATAAGCAAAAGAAAACAAAGGAAAGTTCCCAATAGTCTTGGCATTTCTTATTGCTTCATAATAAATCTCCCCATTTAGGATAAGGGGAGATTTATTTATCTATGGGATTTCTACATATGGTTGTATAGATTCACCTTGACCTTTGCGAAACTGAATATGGTGTAGCTTAGCGAATAGACCATTTTGCGCAACTAGCTCATCATAAGTACCATCCTCTTCGATGCCATTTGGTGTAACGACAAGCACACGATCAGCATTGCGAATAGTTGCTAATCGATGGGCAATCACAAGGGTTGTTCGATTTTCTGCAAGCTCTGTTAGCGACTGCTGGATAATCATTTCTGTTTCTGTATCTAAGGCAGAGGTTGCTTCATCTAAAATTAAAATTGGTGGATTTTTAAGGAACATTCGTGCAATGGCAATTCGTTGCTTTTGACCACCAGAAAGCTTCAAGCCTCGCTCCCCGATCTGTGTTTCATAGCCATCCGGCAACTCTGCTATAAAGTCCTCCAAATGTGCTTTTCTAGCTGCCTCTTGAATTTCTTCCTCATTAGCTTCTAGTCTTCCATACGCAATATTTTCACGAATCGTTCCAGTGAATAAGAAAACATCCTGCTGAACGATACCAATTTGTGAACGTAATGAAGACTGTGTCATATTTCGTATATCTATACCATCAATTGTAATAGCTCCACTGCTTACATCGTAAAATCTCGGAATTAAGGAACAAATCGTCGTTTTGCCTGCACCCGATGGACCTACAAAGGCAATCGTCTGCCCTGCTTGTATATCAAATGTAATATTCGATAATACCGTTTTTGAAGAATCATAATTAAAATGAACATTGTTAAATGAAATATCCCCGTAAAGGTGTGTAACGTTTTTTGCTCCATCCCGATCTTGAATTTCAGGGTCTTGCTCAATTAACTCACGGAAACGTTTAAAACCTGCCATTCCCTTTGGATATAGCTCTAATAATGCACTAATTTTATCAATAGGCTTAATGAGAACATTTGTATATAAAACAAAGCTTACCAGTTCTCCATAAGAAAGTTTTCCATTAAAGCTTAGCCATGCCCCAACAACAAGTACAACTAACGTTAATAAGCGTGTCATCATATAAATACTAGAGTGTGTCCCTGCCATAATTTTATAAGCATACAATTTGGCAGAGCGGAAAAAGCCATTTTGCTCTTGAAAACGTTCAATTTCAAACGTTTCATTTGTAAAGGATTTAACGACACGTACACCAGATACGCTATCCTCTACACGCCCATTGACATCAGCAATTTTTCCATACATAGTTTTCCATGCATTATTCATTTTTACATTACTAAACGTTACTAGCCATGTTAAAAATGGCACCATAATCGCTGCAATTAAAGCCAGCGTTGGATTAACATTAAACATAATAGCAAATGCACCAACAAACGTCATTATCGCAATAAATAAATCTTCTGGCCCATGATGTGCAAACTCCCCAATATCAAACAAATCATTTGTGATCCGACTCATGATATGTCCTGTTTTTGTATTATCAAAGAATCGAAACGATTGTCGTTGAACATGCGTAAAGAGCTCTTTCCGCATATCTGTTTCAATGTTAATGCCTAGCTTATGCCCCAAATAATTGACGATAAAGTTAAGAACTGTGCTCAGTACATAGACAAGCAGTAATAATACACTAACTTTGACTATCATACCCCAGTCACCCGTAGGTAAAAGCTCATCGATAAACCATTGTACTGCTAATGGAAATGCAAGTTCTAAAATGGCGACAATAATGGCACTTGAAAAATCGATAACAAACAGTCGCTTATGTGGTTTGTAATATGAAAAAAACTTTTTATACATATGTTCCCCTCTCAAGCTGTTAAATTTTCACTTATCTCCAATAGTACCACTTGTTTAAACCATTCCAAAAGTATTTTTTCGCCAAATTTCCATATTTCTATTTGCATTTCAGTTTAGAAATGCTATAATTTAATTATAAAGAATTGAATAGCTTTTGACATTATTGTCAAAGGGGAGTAGCTAGCAGATGGGAGTAATCCATCTGATTTCACATTCGTCATTACATGGTTTTTGACCATCGGGTGTGAAGGCATATCTTAAATGATAAGATATTTTTTCTGTATACATACAGTTAATCGCTTAGCAAGACCTTTGCCTATTTTTTAGGCATAGGTCTTTTTCTTTTGCCTAAAATAGGGAAAGACTAAGTTAAAAGCAGTCATTCACTTCTATTTAAAATTAAAGGAGGAAACAAATTTGGAGGCAATTTTATTTGAATACGCATGGGTACTCGTTGTATTAATTGTACTAGAGGGTTTATTAGCTGCTGATAACGCTGTCGTGATGGCTGTAATGGTTAAACATTTACCAAAGGCTCAGCAACAAAAAGCATTATTATATGGATTAGTGGGTGCATTTATTTTCCGCTTTGCCGCTCTATTCCTTATCACAACACTCGTTAATTTCTGGCAAATTCAAGCTATAGGGGCTGCCTATTTATTATTCATGTCTATCAAGCATATTTATGATTCTCGGAAAGCCTCGCAAAATCCGGAAGAAATTGAAGAGCCTAAAAAGAAATCTGGCTTCTGGGTGACTGTAATGAAAGTAGAATTAGCTGATATCGCCTTTGCAGTTGATTCGATTTTAGCAGCAGTTGCTATTGCAGTAACGTTACCACATATTGGAGATTTTGATATTGGTGGCATTAATGCAGGGCAATTTGCAGTTATGTTCCTAGGAGGAATTATCGGTGTGATTATGATGCGATTTGCAGCACGTTGGTTTGTACGTGTGCTCGATAAATTCCCATCCCTTGAAACAGCTGCCTTCCTAATTGTTGGCTGGGTTGGTGTAAAACTAGCCGTTCTAACATTAGCACATGAAAAACTAGGTGTAATTCCACATGAATTCCCTCACTCCACTTTATGGAAAGCAACTTTCTGGATTGTGTTAGTTGGTATTGCCCTTGGTGGTTATTTAGTGGGTGTCAAAAATCAACAGAAAAACACAAAATAAAATATTTGAAAAAATCACCTATAAAAAGCATTAGTATTTCTATATGAATTTGATTAAAAATGCTAATTGAGAACAAATATCAATTGAGTTTTGTAGGGATTACTGTGAAAAATTAAATTTTTGTATGTCTGCCTCTCTTCGCTGTATACTAGAAGAAAGCAGAAGGTATATACTGCAAAGGGAGGAAAACTTTTATGTTATCTGAAAAACTACACACAGCATTAAATGATCAAATGAATTTTGAATTTTACTCCGCACATGCCTATATGGCGATGGCTGCGTACTGCACGGATCAAGATTATGATGGCTTTGCCAATTTCTTTTTAGTACAGGCGGAGGAAGAACGCTTCCATGCCATGAAATTTTATAATTTCCTAAGTGATATGGGCTACCGTGCAACCATCCAAGGCTTTGAGAGCCCAGGTAACCATTTCGAATCTATTTTAGATGCCTTTAAAACGGCACTTTCTCATGAAAAAGAAGTGACACGTCGTATTTACAATTTGTCAGACATCGCTTTAGATGAACGTGAGCATGCGACAATGGCATTCTTAAAATGGTTTATTGATGAGCAGGTAGAGGAAGAATCAACATTCGACACACTAATTCGTAAAATTGAACGTATTGAAAATGACTCCAATGCTATCTTTATGCTAGATGCGGAATTAGCTACACGCACATTTACGCCTGATGCTGAGGCATAGAATTTCATTTAGCCTATTTTAAATGAAAATTTAATTTGGAAAATGCAAAAAGCTACTAAGTTTTTGAAGAAATTTTTCTTGAAAACTTAGTAGCTTATTTTTTGCTAATTAAATTACAGCTCAATTTTTTTCGTAATAATAATAAAAATTTCCATCTGCATATGAAAGAAACCCTATCTTTTCATTCGGTTTTAATAGTAATGTTTGTTCAGTACCCTTTAAATAGAAGATAGGGGCTTCTTCATTAACAAATGGTTTTCCTAAATTTTTATACCATTTTTCATTCAGATGTTTAGAATAAAAATCAAACGAAATAGATTCAATCGTATCGTTATCATAAAAGCAATATTTTGTCTCTATCTTTCCTTTCCCTGTACTATCATTTAAGTAATAATAATTACAGGCTATAGTATTATCAAAATATTTAAAACCTTTTTTATCTGGAGCACCTAATCGATTAACCACATCTTTTCTCGAAGAACCTAAAGTAATTCCATTTACTAAAAAAACATTTTTTTGTTTATCGATCTTAATGATAAATTTATCCCGTTCAAATAATTCCACCAATGATTGGTTATGCTTTTCAGCAATCTCCACTGCTGACTCCCCGTTACTATTTACACTATTTAGATTTGCCTTATTTTTTATTAGTACCTCAACAGTATTTTTATCTCCATTCAATATGGCTAAATATAACGGTGTTTGACCTTGCTTATTAAGTCCATTTAGATCTGTTCCCTTTTTTATTAGCTCAGACAAGAAAATCATATTAACTTTTTTATGATTAAGTAAAACATGGATAGCATTATTTCCATTTTCATCAACCTTATTGAGATTTAGTCCTTTATCTATAAATAGTTGAACAATATCTTTATTTTGAGTAAGAATAGCCGTTTCATATGTATTTTGACCCGCTGCATTCTTTCTATTCAAATCAAGGTCCAGGTTCACTAAGTCCTTTAATAATTCTGTATTGCTTAACTGATGTAATAGGGCTACCTGCACTATATTATTTCCCTCATTGTCCACTTCTTGAAGATTTACTTTAATTTCATTAACAAGATAGTCAATCATATCTCTGTTCCCTATTTTCATTGCATAATATAAAACCGTGTGTCCTTGCTCATTTTTTATATTCATATCAACCCCAAATTGATGAAGCTCTTTTAGTATTTCATATTGGTTATTTATGGCTGCAATATGTGCAAGAGTATTTTTTTCTTTACCAACCTTTATACTTCCTATTTCTTTATTCATTAATGACATAGCTATTTTTTTATTTGGTAATTTTATAGCTTCACTTACTGAATTTTCACCGTCTTTATTAATAAAAGTAACTTTTGCACCGTTTTTAAGTAAAAATTCTATATTCTTTATATCTTCCATTTTAACGGCCTCAATTAAAGAATTATTCTTATCTTTTAATAAAAGATAATTATCCCACGAAAATGTAAACTTGGTGATAAAGCCAAAAACCGCTATACCGATAAGCAATAAAAGACTTATAAACATCGAGCAATACATAATGACTTTCTTTACTTTTTTCTTATATATTTTATGCTGACGTTCTTTTTCTGCTAGTTCTTTCTTTTTATGATCTTCAATCTGTTTTTCATAGAATGTAATATTTTCATTTATCGTTTTATCATTTCCGTAATTTGATAGAATATGATCTTTTTCTCTTTTACATCGCTTACATGTTTTTGTATTCTCCACATTTAGACGTCCACATATACATAACCATTTATCATTTATTATTTGTGAATAGTATTTTGCATCATTTCCTTCCTGTGCTTTAACATAAGATAATTGCTTGGGGCTGTTAATTTCTTTTAGTTCTACATCCTCTAGTTCAGTTTCCTGTTTAGTCCATGTTGTTTCATCACTAAATAGTACTTTATGAATGACTATATCCATTTTCCTTGTATGGCGAAAATTATCTAATGGAATTTTTTCACCGTTATCAAATGACTGGTTGGGCTTTATTGATTCCGTTAACTGCTGTGTGTATTCAAAGCTATTTGATTCCATCCCAACTGGCTCACCAAATTGATCATAACAATAGACAGTGGCTTTAAAGCCTTTTATATTTTTTTCTGAAATATTATTAAATCTAAATGAACAATAAACTTTACCTGTTTTTTTACTTCTATATAACTGATACTCAAGCAATTCAACTGGACAATTTATATCAACTAACATTCTATTCCTCCTATTAATTCAACAACTCGAATTCTTCTTCTTGAGGCTTATTAGTACCATTCGCCTTTTTTCCCCAGTACTTCATATCCTCTCTTTTTTCCTTTAAACTTGATATTGGAGATAAACTAAAAATTAAAGTTGCAACAAATAAAATTATACTTGTTAGCTGTAGTACCAGTTTCATCAGAATTCCTCCACATATTGAAAAATAATAAATATTATATACTAATCACCCATTATATACTATATATTTCAGGAACCTTGATTGATTTTGATATAAAAAAGAAACGCTCAAAAATGAACGTTTCTCTCTTTCGAAAATATGGAAATATTATTTCAAGGGAATATCCACTTTTTGAGTTCCCTCTAGATAGAGATCATCTGTTATAAAAGAAAGACGAACTGGATTGGCAACTCCATTTAGATTCAATATTTCAATTTGCTCGGTCAGATAGTCATTATTACTATTTATATCTTCACTTTCTGCGTCTACATCATAATCATTTGCATCTGTTGCATTCCCATTAAATCCTTGTATATAACTTGAGGTTGGTATATTTAATGTCACCATTGGTTTTTCTACTTTAACTTGTAACCCTGGAATAGATGGCTTGGATACCACTTTGTTTTGATTAAAATCTACATCTATATAATCCTGTTCTTTTCGTACTATCAATACTTTGCCAATAGATAACGTTAACTTCTTGGGCTCTCTAAAGTAATTACTTTGCATATAGTACGTTGTTCCTTCATCCACTGATCCTGTAGCAACTGTACCTCTATCGATTGCAGACCATTCCTCCCCTTTTTCATCCAAAATACGTATATCATCGAAATCAACAATTTTTTCCTCATTATTGGGGTCAAGTGCGATTGTTACACCTGTACGAATTGGTGAAATAGAGACTGACTTTACCGTAATATTCTGTCCTTCGAAGCTCATTTTCTCATTCAATTCATAGATCTTTGCTTTCGCAATGCCCTTTTTAAGTGCAAATGGAAACGTAAATTCAGTTTGTTTTTCATCCGCAAATTGTATATATAATTCAAATTGGGCATTTTCATAATTTATTGGGTCAAAGAATGTAACAATCAGATTGTCTTCAATTTGAAAAACTTTTTCCTCACGATATCGGTGAAAATCTACTTGGGCATGTACTGCTTCACCGTTTAATCGAAGCTCTATTTTCTCAGTAACTGAATCACTAAGATCCATTGGTGAAGAAATTTTATAGGGTAAAATCATCCCTGTTTCATCGGCAATTACCCCCTGAAGTGTAAACGATAAGTCATTTTTGGTTTGGGTTTGCCCTAATTCCTCATAATAGTGATGATCAAGAATATCAGCAACACCTTTATCATACGTAATCATCTGAACAAGTGGTGCAAGACCTGGAATATTACTAACGACACTAGCAAAAGCTGGAGATAAACGGATAGATCCCACAAAAATCATTAGAAGTGCACATGTTAGAGCCATGCCTTTCCATATTTGCTGACGTTTGCGGTTTTCTTTTCGATAGCGACGAACACTTTCCATACGTGCCACAGCTAGTTGATCATTTGGAACATGAATTTGTGCTAATTCCTGGACAAATGTATCATAGTCATACTTTTCTTCCTTCTCCATCTACAATTCCCCTTTCTCCTGAAAATAAAGTCTTAGCTTTTTCAATGCCGAATGCAATCTAGATTTCACAGTACCTTCTGGTATATTTTGAATGGCAGCAATATCTTGATTTCTATAGTCATGAAAATATTTTAGAAAAATAAGCTCCTGTTGCTCCTTTGGTAGTTTGGTAATGATATCCGTCATTTCAAAGCGGTCGTGGGTATGTACGTTTTCTTCAATTTCAATATCTTCCTGCAAATGAAGTCGCATACTTTTATTACGCATATCATGACAAACATTCAGTAGAATTCGAACAAGCCATGTTCCAAAATAAGCTGATTCTTTTAATGTATGTTTCTTTTTTAAGCTTCGATAAGTAGCTTCTTGAACAGCCTCAATAGCATCATGCTCATTTTTTAAATAGGCAAAGGCCATACGATACATGGTCTGTTCATATTGTTTTAGTAAATTTAAAAAAGCTTGTTCATCCAACTTTCTCACTCCTTTCTATTTATTAGACAGTTGAAAAGACTATATCGTTCATTTTAATTTTAGATTTCTTCATAGTGTTGAAAAACTAAATGGTCAAGGGACTCTTTATGAATATTTAGTCAAAATGAAGGTGATTTCCGTTCCAGGCTACTCGCTTTCCTGTGGGCGAGCGACGAGCCGCTTCCTGCGCTAACGCTCCGTGCAGGGTCTCGTCTGTCTCGCTATCCCACGGGAGTCGAGTAGCCTTGCACTCCAATCAACAATAGTGTAGTACTTTAAATAATTTCTTCCTTCAAAAATCATTAAATAGATAGAATAATGGTACAATTCTATAGCTGTCAACCTATATTTTGTACATATAACTACTTTGTAACGATACATAAAGCCACTTATTGCTAACACTGCTTTTAAAGGGAAATGTTACCTAAACTCCATTTTTAGCAATATAGTGATGGCTAAGACTTCAATTTATCACTTTACATTTGTGTAAAATACCAGAAGAAAATACGATCAACCCCCTCGTTTTGAAAAAGGGCTATACTTTTTAATTTGTCACCTTGATTTCATTGACATAATAGTATTTCAACAACATGAAGAAAAGAGAAACGTCAAAAATCAACGTTTCTCTTTTCTTCTTTATAATTGGTGAGGCTCTCGAATTTCTCCGTCAAATGCAGCTCGATAAATCGTATAGATATCTTCTCGTTCTAGTAGCATCGGACTTCGTGCTAATATTCTTGTTTGCTTTGTTGCATCGTTCGTTAATTGCTCTAAGGCATCTTCTGGTATATGAAACCCTTTTAAAGTAGAAGGAATATTAACATCTTGAACCAGTTGTTGTAATGCATCTACACATTTATAGGAAGCCTCTTCTTGCGATAAATAGGCAGATGAGATACCCATTGCATCTAAAATATCCTTCAAACGTTTTTCACAGCTTTGACGAATATATCCCATGACATATGGTAAAAGCACTGCATTGGAGTCACCATGAGCTATATGGAATTGACCACCTAATGGATAGGCTAGAGCATGCACACCTGCTACTCCAGCATTGAAGAAGGCTAAGCCAGCTAAATAACTACCATAGCTCATATCTGAACGAGCCTGCCTATTTTGCCCTTCATGGACAGCCGTGCGAATGGAGCCACTAATTAAGCGAATTGCCTGTAGTGCAAGGCCATCAGTCACCTCATTGGCGTTGACTGAAACATATGCCTCAATTGCATGTGTTAAGGCATCTACACCTGTTGCAGCCGTTACCTTTGGTGGTAATGAAATCGTAAGCTCTGGGTCTACGATGGCAATATCTGCTAATAAATAGTCATGTGTCACAACGTCTTTTGTTGTTTCAAGCGACAGCACAGAAATATTTGTCACTTCAGAGCCTGTTCCAGATGTAGTTGGTATTAAAATTTTGGGTAATCCTTTTTGTTCGAGTGTTTTTGTACCTGTTAAATTTAAGTAATCTGCCACTTTTCCATCATGTACTGCTAAAACGGCAGCAAGCTTGGCTAAATCTAGAGCACTTCCGCCACCTAATCCGATGACTAGATCAAAGTGATATTTCCTAGTAAAGTCAACTAGCTTTTCTCCAATAGCAAGCGGTGGTTCTGGGGCAATATCTGTATAAATCGTAGTCGCATATCCTTTTGCAAGCAAAGGTTGTTCGATTTTATCTGTTAACCCTAGTTCTTTTAAAAATGGATCTGTGACAATTAAAATATTGGTAGCTTTAAATTTTTCTACTTCAGGTAGAAGCTGATGTAAACTTCCCCAGCCTGTATAACTTACAGGAGTAAAGGTTAATTTATGCATAAATGATCTACTCCAATCTATTCATAGTGACCTTCCGTCGATTTTCTAAATGATTTAAACTGGACAGGATCATGACCAAACCAAACCTGTGAATTCGTTTCATTAGCAAGTCGGCGAATTCGTTCAACGGTAGAATTATAGCCAACCGAATCATAAATAATTCCTGGTGGCTTCACAGGTGGACCAAAGCTTTCCGCTGTGTAAATGGCATCTGAAGCTAAAATTATACCGCCCGTTTCAGGCATATTAATATGAAGGCCAAGCATGCCCCAAGCATGGCCACTGCCAAAATTCAATACTTGAATCCCTTCCGCAAGCTTCACGTTGTCCTCACCGCGTTTAATGAGACGCCATTGTAGATTATTTTTAATCCACATATCAATGTCACCCCAAATATAAGCACCTTCTTTTACATTTCTTGCATAGGTTTGGAGTGTTCCATTGAATTCATCTTCCTGTACAATAATCGTTGCATTGGTAAACAGTTCTAAGCAGCCTGCATGATCGAGATGCAAATGGGAAGCAACTACATATTTGATATCCTCAGGACGAACGTTTAATTCTTCTAAACGATGATGTAAATAGCATTCTTCTGGCATATTAATAGGAAATGCTTTTTGCGTAAATTCTCCCCAACGCCCTTCAGGTCCCATCGAGTTTGGATTACATGCAGTATCAAATAAAATTTTGCCCTCTGGATGATCAATTAACACTGTATATACTGGAAATTCTACAAATTCATTTGGCTGGTTTGGATGATCGATAGTTGCTGGATTATGCATAGCAATCATATAGTTTTTATCCATTCGCATCGTACCATTGTCCATTACATACAATTTTGGGTGTTGTTTGATGATCTTCATTTTTCCCATCTCCATTCATGATTAATTGTTATTCCAAATAATGAGCTTCATTTCTGTCATTTCCTCGATTGCATACTTAATGCCCTCACGACCTGTGCCACTTTCTTTTACGCCACCATACGGCATATGATCTACACGATAGGTCGGCACATCATTGATTAGGACACCTCCTACCTGTAATGCCCTTGAAGCCTTAAATGCAGTCTCTATCGAGGGTGTAAAAATACCTGCCTGTAAGCCATAATGAGAATCGTTAACAGCTTCTATTGCCTCCTCTATAGTAGACACTGAATTCACGATGACAACTGGTGCAAAAATTTCTTCACATGATACTCTGCTATGGGATGATACGTTGGATAGCACAGTTGGCAGTAGAACATTATGATCAATATGGCCACCAGTTATTATTTTTGCCCCTTCAGCAACCGCTTCTTCAATCCATTGAAGGGCCCGTTGTTGTTCGGTTTCTGAAATCATCATGGCTATATCCGTTGTTTGGTCAAGAGGATCACCAATAATAAGCTGTGCTACTTTTGCACTTAGCTTTTCTAAAAACGCTTGCAACATGCTTTCCATTACATATATCCGTTGTAATGAGATACACACCTGACCTTGATTTGAAAATGCCCCCATTACAATTCGGTCCATAATCTGATCAAGTTGAACCCCTTCGTCAACAATCACCCCTGCATTTGAGCCTAATTCTAATGTTACCTTTTTTAAACCAGCACGATTTCGTAATGAAATACCTACAGCAGGACTTCCCGTAAACGTTATCATTTTCACATGTGGATGTGCTAAAAATACATCTCCTACTAATTTCCCTTGCCCAGTCACTAGATTAAAAGCTCCTGCTGGTAAATTAGTTTGTGCCAATAATTTCGCTAGAAAATGGGCAGATAAAGCTGTTTGAGTAGCTGGCTTTAACACAATCGTATTGCCCGCAGCTAAAGCTGGTCCCACTTTATGGGCTACTAAATTTTGTGGAAAATTAAATGGTGTAATAGCTGCAATGACGCCTATTGGTTCTCGGATTGTATAAGCAAAGCGCCCTTCTCCATTTTTAGAAGCGTCCATCGGAATCATTTCGCCAGATAATCGTTTTGCTTCCTCTGCTGCAAATTTATAGGTTTCAATCGTACGATCAATTTCAGCATAGGCATACTTTAATGGCTTTGCTGATTCTAGTGAAATAATACTAGCTGCTTCCTCACGATTTTCCAAAAACAATCTAGATAGATGCTCTAAAATTTCTGCTCGTTGGAACGCAGTTAAGGCTGCCATTTCAGAGGCTGCTGCTTGTGCGCCTTCAATGGCAAACTGTACATCCTGTTCAGTTGCCATTGCAAACTGTGCAATTACCTCTTTCGAATAGGGGGCTTGAACCTCCATAAATTCGTCTGTCATTTGCCATTGTCCTTTCATCCATAAGCCCCTTTTCAAGACTTCATCACTCCTTCCTTTGAATGGTTACGTATTCATTTCTGAATATAAAGAAATGAATACGTAACCATTTTGGTGTAAAAAAACAAACTGACATTTTATCAGTTTATTTTCTTACACGTTGTATTTCTTGGGAAAAGTTTAACAGATTCTGTTTGCTGTATGCAAGTACTTTTTTTCTCTATGACCTCAAATAATTTTTCAATTGCCATAAATCCAAGGTTTTTTTCTGATTCTAAGCCTACCGTTGTTAAGGCGATAGAATGATGCTTACTAAGCTCGACATTATCTATACCTATTACGTTAAAATCCCCTGGCACCTTATAGCCCTGCGCTAAGCATAAATTTAATATTTCAATCGCTATAGCATCCGTCGCTGCACAAATAGCAGTTGGTCGCTTAGGAAGCTGCACAATCTCTTCAAAAACTCGTTCAATATCAATTTTATTGGTATTTGTAAAAAAAGACGGAACCGCTTTTACATCAATCTGATGATCCTCTAAAGCCTTTTGAAAGCCCTTATACCTTCCATAAAAGGTACTCATTTCATGAGGGCCGCCAATCCAACAAATATCTCGATGACCTAAAGATAAAATATGATTTGTCGCGATATATCCAGCTTCTACATTATTTATCTCTACAAAATGTCTATTTTCTTGATGCTTGCGATTAAACATAATAAAAGGTATGCCTAATTTTTCTAACTTAAAAAATAAAGGATCGGTATACAGCATTGACGATAAAATAATCGCATCTGCCTTCGTTTCTAAAACAGAATTATAAATCGTGTCTAAGTTATCCTCCGTTCCAAAATAAACATGAACTTTATAGCCACGAGCATTGACATAGTTAACAATTGCTGTTGTTGTATCAACAAAAAAAGGATTGTGTAAAGGTCCTGAAATCAATGTAATTGTCCCTGTTTTTTGCTGAACAAGTGATCTCGCTATATCATTTGGAATATAGTTTAATTCTTCAATCGCCCTCATTACCTTTTCAATTGTTTTCGGCTTAACTAACTCAGGCGTATTTAATACTCTAGATACAGTTGTTTGAGAAACACCTGCATACTTTGCCACATCTTTTGAAGATACCAAAAAACCACCCATTTCATCTTTGTAAGCCTATTTTATACCATTACAGGGATAATGTTAATAGACAGTCATAGATGTATAATGAGTGATTTAACATCTTGAAAGGTATTTATTTTTTTCGATCATAGGGCATTGCTGCTTCACTCGCTTTAAAATTATAAACAGGTTTAATAACTTTGATAATATCCACCGTTTCTTCAATAGCCGATGTAATCTCTATCATTGGCTTGTAGGCCATAGGAGCCTCATCTAATGTTTCCTCATTTACAGATGTTGTCCATATACCTTGCATTGTTTCTTTAAAATCTGCCATATTTAATGTCGCCTTAGCTGCTCGTCTAGAGTACATTCGCCCTGCCCCATGTGGTGCTGAGAAATTCCAATCCTCGTTTCCTTTTCCCACACAAATCAGCGAGCCGTCTCTCATATTCATAGGAATGACTAATTTTTCTCCTTTATTAGCACGAACTGCTCCCTTTCGTAATGTCATGGTATCTGTATCAATATAGTTATGAATAGTATCAAAGGTTTCATTAAAATTCCAGCCCATATGCTGAGCTATTGTTTCAGCAATGATCCAACGATTCATTCGTGCATATTGCTGCGCGATTTTCATATCATGCATATAATCATGAAAATACTCGCCTTCTAAATAAGCTAAGTCTTTGGGAATTAAAGGGTTTTGTTCTTTGTAGGCCTTTATCATCGCTTGTATTTCTTTGTGACGCCCCTGTTCTTTCAGCTCCTCAATCTTTACTGTTAAATCCTCTCGACGCAATGTTTCATAGGCTCTCTTTTGATGCCAGTTAGCTACTTTGGCGCCGACATATCGAGAGCCGGTATGAATTAATAAATAATGGACATCGTTTTCGTCTTTTGCCAATTCGATGAAATGATTTCCTCCACCAAGTGTACCCAATGATAGATTGGTATACTCATCCTTTATACCACTCGCCTTAAATTGACTTCCTTCAAATTCTATAAATTGGCGCGTAGGTGAAACTTCAGGATGAACATCCTGCCCACTAGGTACATAATCTCTAATAGTTGCATCCAGCTTGGCAAAATCAATAGCTGACGCATCCAATTCCGCTACAAAAACACCACAGCCAACATCAACACCGACAAGGTTAGGGACTACGCGATCTTGTAGCTGGATAGTTGTGCCAATCACACACCCCTTTCCTGCGTGGTAATCTGGCATAATTCGTATTTTCGTGCCTGCCATAAAGGCCTGATCTGTTAATTCTTGAATTTGATCAATAGCTGATGGCAGTGCGCTTTTAGCATAAATTTTCGCTTCTGTAAAACGTCCGTTAACAGTAATCATAAAAATCCCTCCTCCCTAACTATACGGACAAATACCATCATTTGTTTCAAATGAAAAAATGTTCTAAAAGTTGACAATACTTTTAGAACATTTTTCTAGCATCTTACTCCTCGTAATGAATATCTAATTTTTTCGGTATGTCTGGAATATCATTTGATTTTACATCTGTTTCTACTAAGCTTAATGCATAAATTGGATATTTATCTTGAACATCAAAAGGAATTGCAATGCTTTCCATCTTATTATTCATTTGGCTACGTGCAAGAATACCATTATAGGATAAATCAATGCTCATAATACGATGGATTGTCTCTTTTAGCATTTCAAGGTCTTTTGCTTTAAGCGGCATTTGTCCATTTAATAAAAACGGTTGAATGTTTTCCTTAATATAGCCCTGTGCTTCGATTAAACAAGAAAATTCATTTAATTTGTTGGCATATAATTTTAATTGGCGTTTTTCTTTTGAACGTTGTTGATTGAGCTCTTGTACCTTTAGCTCAATGCGTTGCAAACGTTTTTTCGTTAAATCCATTAGATAGCTTTGGATAGGATGAATAGCCTGAAGCATAATTGCCTCTGCTTCCTGTATTTTCTCAAATTGTTCAATACAAACAGCCTGCTGTTCATTTAGCTTATTCACACGTTCCTTGAAAAATTCATTTTGGGTATGCTGACCAAAAATTGCTTTCATTAATCCTTTTCCATGAATTTTTTTATGCTGTGCATCCAATCGATCATATTCACGTTTATATTCGCTATACATATTGCGATATTCTCGTAACACTTGCTGATAATGGATGGCCTTTTCTGTAAAGTCTTCTACAATTTTGTCCTGCAAATAGTCATGCTGAGAAATGGTTTGTAATAGCTGATATAATGTCTGAACATTTTTAAATACATTGGCGACATCTTCATATTCTTGTTCATATTCTGTGACAATCGTTAAATCGCGTTGATAGCGAGAAAACTCATATTGAGTATCGCCTGCATATTTTTCAATGTTCTCAACGGCAGATTGGAATGGATCACGTTGAGGAATCACAGTTAATTCAAAGCGGAATCGTTCTAGCCATTGCAAAAAGCGAATTAAAATAGCGTACGTTTTTTTATCACTATTTTGTGCAACTCGATGAATTTGTGTAATTAATTGCTCATATTGGCTCTTATGCCATAGCTCATCATTGTTAGTTTGTTGAGCCTTCAGTGCATTTGATGCTGAGATAGGAATAAAATCACTGACTAAATGACCAATTCGTTCTCTCTCGGAAAGAATAAACCCCTCTGTTTCTTCATTCGAATCTATCCCATTTATCACACAATGTGGTTCAACACCTTTATTTTTTAAGGTCTCCATTAATAATATTTCCGCATCAATGGCCATAGAACCTGAGCGTAAAACCCAAAAAATTTCATCCACTCGATTAATTAATGACTCAGAGAAGTAAGCTCTTTCCCCACCGCCAGCTTCCAATGACACTGAATCAATAATTGTTACTGACTTTAATAAATCATTTTTTAGATATACCTCCAAGTAATCTAAATGCTCCCGTAATATTTCCGATGCAAAAGTATCACCAGTTGTCAGTAAGTCAAGCTTACTCATATCAAATATTGCCACAACACCATCCAAAAAATAGGCTCTTATTTCTTCATGTTCGCCATATCGCAAAAATGTATTTACGCAAGTTGGATGCTGTTCACTCACAGGTAAAACGTGACGTCCTAAAAGCCCGTTCACAAGTGTTGTTTTGCCAACACGCTCTTTCCCCACAATAAGAATCATCGTTTGATTATTGGCATCCTGTATAATTCGATTAAGATGCTTAGCTGTGTCTTTTACATATGTATTCTGTACGATGATGCCATGCAATTGTCTTAAACGA
>Ga0213821_1000397_pt1 | contig 27400 bp, 31 predicted proteins | sample MC6MC0909MG_FD_179894 | JGI IMG/M metagenome (GOLD analysis project Ga0213821, IMG submission 179894) | Enriched soil aggregate microbial communities from Iowa State University, Ames, United States - MC6-MC0909-MG | ecosystem: Environmental > Terrestrial > Soil > Unclassified | place: USA: Iowa...
TCGTTAAACGTTTGTTCTGCATAGTTCATTTCTTCAGACATATGTAACCCTCCTTCGCATCTTCCCTTACTATTTTATTCGATATTGAAGACAAAGACAAAAATAAATCCTTTAAATTCAAAAAATGTCTGAAATTTTAGGATTTATACCATTTTTTCTTGCGCTAATCTTAAAATAGCTTGTGCTGCATCATCAATGGACAATGATGTCGTATCTAAAAATATAGCATCCTCTGCTTGAATAAGTGGAGATGCTTCCCGTTCACTATCCATTTTGTCACGCAGAGCAATTTCTTCCTGAAGCTTTTCAATGGAAGACGCTATCCCTCGTTTTTGATTGTCAATTAAACGGCGTCTAGCTCGCTCCTCTACTGTAGCAGACATAAAGATTTTTAATTCCGCATTTTTTAACACATGTGTAGCAATATCACGCCCATCCATTACAACGCCACCATTAGCCGCAAGCTTTTGCTGCTGTGCTACTAGCAGTTCTCGAACCTTTGCATGAGCGGCTACTTGTGACACAGAGGAAGTTACCTCATTTGATCGGATTTCCGCTGAAACATTATTACCATCCAAAAAGACTAGCTGCCCTTGCGGAGATGGCTTTAATTCGATTGTGCTAGCTGCCAGCATTTCTGCTAATTTTGTTTCATCATCTAAATGTATGTTCTGTTGCATGGCTTTATACGTAACTGCACGATACATAGCACCTGTATCGATATAGGTAAATCCAAGAGTTTCTGCAACTATTTTAGCGATTGTACTTTTTCCTGCACCAGCAGGGCCATCAATCGCAATTTGAATATTTTTCATCATTTCCCCTACTTTCTATCACACCATATTGTAACATATAAAGATAAAAAAACCCTCTAACTCGCAGAGGGCTTTTCTTAATCGTGACAATTAGTACGCCACTTAAATTTCACAATGTTTGTCACTCACATTTCAAAGGTCAAAGGGATTTAATTCTTTACGACGATTGACCAGTTGACGTTCAAAACAGAAACGTACAATATGCTGCTGATCAACATCATCTGTATCAATTAACCGAATTGTTGCAATGGTTTTGTCATCTTTTTCAAAAATTCGCACAATAGTTGCTTCGGTAATGACATATTTTACATCCCCATTGGCGTATGGTAATACGATTGTGAGCTTCACCTCATCATCATCTTTGAAAGCCACTTCACCTTTTAACATAACTGCTAAACCACCAGCACTAATGTCTGTTGTTACAAGCTGATATTTATAATCCTTAAACTGTATTGCCACATCTACAGGCGTTTCCACACGTACATACTCACGACGTTGAATTTTGATAAAATCTTCTGCCTTTGGACAATGCAACATAATCATTGGTATGTTGCCAGCTTTACGCCCAATCACTTCTGTATTAAAAGCAAAGGATTGTTTGTCTTCGGTGCGAAAAGTTGCTCTAAATTCAGAGCCATCTATTAAAAATGCTGTTTTCTTTGTTACAATATTTATTGGATAATCAATATAAAGAATATTATCTTTTTGTTCTACAACTTTACAGCGGAATTTTTCAACACGCTCTGTATAAGTAGGTTCAAGTTGTAAAAGTGTACCAATTTTTATTTCCATGAGCATCTCCCCGAACAAAAATATAATTTCATTATCGCATGAGATGCTCATTTTGGCTATATGAACTGGTAGTTTTTTCTTGGATTAAGTTAAATATTCCACCTTTAAAACATTGTGATTTTCAGCATCAATGACAATCCTAAAGGTTTCAGGTGATTGACCATCTCTTACCGCAATCACTTCATAACAAAGGCGCTGTTCAAATTGACCGTTATCTGTATAAATATTTTTTACTTCCTCCACTTTAACATCCTTGTCAAAGAAAGTTTTCCAGTCAATTGGTTTTGCAGTTTGTTGTTTAATTGTCTCTTCCTGTATATATTCCATTGCATTTGCGCCAAGCAATTCTCCAGTATCCTTCGCTAGCTTTAACTGAATACCATCTGCATAAATGATTGCTTTATCGCCAGGGTGCACACGTGCAAATGTGACATGCCATGCTTGATGGTTTTCACGAGATTCTACAAATGCCACATCATTTATACCAAGTCGTTTTAAATGTTCCTCAGCCTTGTTCATTATCTCTTCTTGTGAAAGCCTTGCTTCATCTACAGGTCGCTCAACTAAATAGGATAATAAATGTCCACCCTTTTCGGTAAGATCCACATATCCTAGACGAATACCTTGGTGGAATTGGATATGATAAAACGGATATGGTGCTGTATCACTGCTTCTCGTCACTGTAAATGTGGCATCCTTAATAATAGGGAACATATTCTTCACTTTTTCTAATGCCTCTTTTTCCGTAATAACCGAATCCTGTAATGCTTTTAGCTCGATTTTTTTCTGCCAATCCGATTCACTTAATGTCAGTGGGAAATCCTTTTCACTGTAGTCCTTTAGTGTCTTTTGAACATTATCAAATGTTGTATTTGGATTTTTTTGATCTACTTGTCTCAGCCAGACATCCATTTTACCGTTATTTTTATAAAAATCGACTGTTGCCGCTGACCATTCATCCGAGAGTGATTGTAAATTTGTAGAGATTTGCGGCATTTTTTCACGCCACGCTTGGTAATCACCCGTTTTAGCTGTTTTCTTTGCTTCATCTCCTAGACGTCCTAGGTAACTTAACCATTGATTAGAAAGTTCATGTCCGATCGGAATATTTGAAATGGACGATCGAACATCAGAGCTTAATCGCCAAACGGAATCTAATTCATTGTGAATCGCTTGGTCATTCTGAAACAGTAATGATTGTGAAACCGCTCGTTGTAAATGCGATAATTTCTCAGAAGCATCCGTTAATTTATCTGTATACTGGGCAAGCACGGTACGTTGTAAACTTGCCTTTTCACCATGTAAATGTATGCTGTAAGCACCTAAGCCAATAACGGCTGCTGTAAGTATAGCCAGCATGGTTCTCATTTATTTTCCTCCTTTCTATGAACAGAAAATGTGTTCTCCAATTTGTTTAATTTGAGGTCGTGACCAAATCCACTTACTTGTAGCTGTTTTCGGGTTAAAATAATAAAGTGCATTTTCAGAAGGGTCCCAGCCATTCATAGCATCAATGACTGCCTCTTTTGCTCGCTGGTTTGGCTCAAGCCAAATTTGTCCATCCGCCACTGCTGTAAATGCTAAAGGTTGGAATATGATACCAGAAATCGTATTTGGAAATTCAGGACTCTCCAAACGATTTAAAATAACGGCTGCTACTGCTACCTGTCCCTCATAAGGCTCTCCCCTTGCTTCACCATAAACTGCATTCGCCATTAGCTGTAAATCTCTCTCTGTATACTTTGGAGGAACTTGTGTTTTAGTCCCATTATTATTACTGCTACCACTGCTTTTACCGCCACCACCGCCACTGCTGCCAGTAGTATTCTTAACTTGCTGTTCTAGTGGTATGCCGCCATAATAGGTAAATTGATTTCCTGCATTTAATTGGGCTTTTACCCATCCTTCATCGTAATCAGAATATCCAGACAATGTTTTTTTCGTTTTAGCGCCAGCTATTCCATCTACTGGTAAGCCATATTTTTCTTGAAAATTTCGCAAAGCCCAATATGTGTTATAACCAAATTTTCCATCAATTTTACTTTTATAAAATCCTAAGTATTGTAGCCTTGCTTGCAACTCAATGACGTCATCTCCATAAGCACCACGGGTAATCTGCTGCTCAGTAAATGCTATCGCGTCATTTTGCGGAATCGTAAATATACTGATTGCTAGTACCAAGGCAAAAACTATGCTTATTAAACGCATGATTATCACTCCTTTTCTTCATAGCTTGAAACAAACGACTCAATTTATACATTTTAAAAATAGAAAAGCGCAGAAATCTTTTATTGATTTCTACGCTTTATATTTTTTTATGCATATGCAAGTGTTGTACAAGGTGATAGTGAGCGAGTTTTACTTTCCTTAGTCCAAACCACCATAAAAATAGCATAAACGGTATCATTAAATATACCCAGTAACCTTTAAATGATAAAATTGTATTATATAAAATGTGTAATACTACCGGTGCACAAAGCGCCATAGCAATCATTTCATTCGTCTTTGCAAGCTTCGAGAACTTGGCACGTCCATAATAATAGCCCATTACGACACCAAACAAGGCATGACTTGATACAGGTAATAAAGCTCGCATAAATGCTGTATCTAAACCGAATGAAAATAAATATAATATATTTTCAACCGTGGCAAAGCCAAGAGATACACTTGCACCATACAGTATGCCATCATAGGGATCATCAAATTCAACATGATTATAGATTGCAATTAAAAGCACAAACCATTTAAAAAATTCTTCAACTACACTAGAAAATATAACATCCTGTAGATAAAGATATTGAAAAACCCCTTCCTCTGTTAAGACATATTGTAAAAACAAGATAGGAAATGTTAAAAATGCACCATACAAAAACGTTTGAAGTAAGGTTTTTCTTGGCTCCGTTGCCATCTGATTGCGCAAATAGAAATAACTAAAAAGCGCTAGACCGGGAGCAATGGCAGCTGATAATAAAATGATCATGTTGCCGGCTCCTTTCAACATCAATTTCGCATTGACATAATTGTGTTCAGTTTTAAAATTATGTTAGCATAATTTAATAAAGCATGACATCCTTTTAAGGCTTTGGGACAGCACATTAACGCTGATATAGGATGTTAATCTTTATATGTCTGTAAATACCTTTTATTGAGAAAATATATTTGTAAATCTAAGATGAAAAATACCTACGACATTAACCTTTCATTTTCGACAAAAAAATAGCTTTTAACTAAAGTTAAACTGCTATTATTATACCATGTAATGACAAATTTTTTTAAAAGGAGCTATTATTTTTATGAAAAAAACAATTTTATTAATTCATACAGGTGGCACAATTTCTATGGCTATGAGTGACGAAGGTGCTGTTATGCCAAATAAGGAAAATCCTCTTATGCAAGAAAGTAGCAAGCTCGACTCATTAGCAACTATTATTGAAATGGAAGCCTTTAACCTTCCATCACCACATATCACGCCAAAAGAAATGCTAATGTTACGCAATCTAATAATTGATAAAGTTTCAGAGGAAAAAATTGATGGCGTTGTTATCACACATGGAACAGATACATTAGAGGAAACAGCTTATTTTTTAGAGCTAACAACGGATTTATCAATTCCTATTGTTTTAACGGGTGCAATGCGTTCCTCCAATGAACTTGGAGCAGATGGTATATATAATTTGATGGAGGCAGTTCGTGTTGCGGTAGATGAAGAAGCGCATGAAAAAGGTGTGCTTGTTGTCATGAATGACGAGGTCCATCTTGCTGTCAATACAACAAAGACAAGCACTAGTTCAGTCAACACCTTCCAATCTCCTCAATATGGACCCATCGGACTTATTACAAAATCAAGAATATTATTTCATCACGCTCCTATCCGCCGGCAATATGTTGACATAAAAGAATTATCAAAACGAGTGGCCATGCTGAAAGTCTATGCAGGCATGGAAGTCGATTTACTTGATGTTGTCCTTGCATGTAAATATGATGGCGTAGTATTAGAAGGACTTGGACAGGGCAATGTACCCCCAACCGTTGTAAAAGGAATTGAGAGTTTAATAGAACGTGGTATTCCTGTTGTACTCGTTTCCCGTTGTTTTAACGGTATTGCAGAAGGTGTCTATGGCTATGTAGGCGGCGGCAAAATGCTGGAAAACCTAGGTGCAATATTTGCCACTGGTATTAATGGCCAAAAGGCACGATTAAAATTATTAATAGGTCTCAATAAATCAGGTACTCCACTTCATTTAAAGGATTTTTTCATGTAAAACAATATATTCCCTTCTCCTAGCATCTTATGCTTCAACAATCTGTTGATAGTAGCATAAAATCTCTTGGAGACGAACAATAGCTTGTTCAAAATCTGGTTGTATTACTGATAGCTGAATGAAATTATTTTCACGTAAATAACGGCTGTCTCCATGGACAAATAGTTGATTTAATGTTAAATCCATATGTAATTGAGACAGAGCCTTTGGACATTTTAACGTGATGAGCATCGGATAATAGGTTGTTAATAGTTTATAGTGCATGAACGGTAGCTGCAGTAGAGTATCAAAGCGCTGCTGTAGCAGTTCATAGCGGGCTGGATATGCCTGAAGTGCCACCTCTACATTTCTAACCAGGCTCGCAGGTAATGTGAATGGAATAGCTCCTTGCTGATAGTTCGCTAAATCCATATAAGCTGGTATTGAAGTTGATGGTTTCGCAAGCTTTTGTGAAAAGACAAATGCTAGACCGCTTAATGCCCCTATTGCCTTACCACTCACAGCTGTTGCTAGATAACAATCCTTTAAAGAGAATGGAAATGCGCCAAAAGTACTAATACAATCAACGCAGAGCTTCATATTGTAGCGTTTTGTTAGCTGCACAAGCTGCTCTAAGTTATTACAAGTGCCTGTTGAGGTTTCACCATGCACAGCAAGCAACCACTGATAACTTCCCTTTTGTAGCATTGTATCTATACTCACAAAATCAAAAGCTTGCCCCCATTTCTGCTCTACAACATCAAATTCCAATGCCCAACGCTCTGCCTGCTTTCGTAAACGTTCCCCAAATTCTCCATTTGTTAAAATAATTCCTCGTCCTAATTGCTGTGCCTTTATTTGCCCAAGCATTACTTCATTTGCTAACGTACCAGTCCCAACAACAAGGGCAACATGGTGAGCCTCCGATAGTTGCAGTAGCTTAGAAGTCACACGTCCATAAAGAGATCCAAATGTAGCAGTACGATGGGATAAATCCGTATATTCTATCGACACCTTCTGCTTTACTGGACCTGGATAAAATGTATGACCTCCCGTTACAAGTCTATGCTGGAAGGACTGTTCAAATTGCTGTCTAGTTAATAACATTGGCAAAAACATAGCATCCTTCGTACCGATAGCAGGGGCAAATTGCTTGAATCCTATTTGCTTATAAAGCTTCTCTTCACGAGTTGTGCCAGAAATGACAGCTGCCGTATACCCCTTTTCATAGGCAAAGGCATTCAACGCTTGTGATAATCTTAAAAGAACTCGCCCTGTTCGATAAGCCTTCTTTACAGCAAGTAAACGAATTTCGCAAAGCTTGGCACATTGTTCTTGTGATAAATATTGTTCCACCTTTCCAATCTTTTCATCAATGGAAAATGGTCGCTGATCTCGAAAGGCTATCATTCCAATTAATTCAATTCCTTTATAGACAACGAGATATGTATTTTCCTGATGAAAACGATCAACCTTCTTTTTTGTAGGATTAGGCTTATGCTGCGGAATTTCCTCCACAAAGGTTTCATAATTCAAACGAGCAATCGCTTCAAACTCTTTATCAGTTTGCGCTATTTTGCACCAGTACATCTTGTCACTTCCTTTTTTCTAATGATTCCTTGATATTTGGCATATGCTTGATTAGCATACAAAGCATTGCTATGAGTATCGGTATGTATAGCTGAAAATTTCCTGTTTGGATAAGAGCCACACTATATAAAACAAAGCCACCAACCATACCTAGAGTAAGACTTCTAGTAAGACTAAACACAAGTGCGCTTCCTAAGATCATCCAAAAAAATAGACCTGTTGAAAGGGCAAGTCCAACTCCAATAAATGTAGCTACGCCTTTTCCACCGTTAAATTTCAACCAAACAGGGAATAAATGACCAAAAATAACACAGGTAGCTCCCACATTTATAACCCACTCTTCAAGGTGCCATATACGTCCCAAAAGAACGACTGCTACACCCTTCAATGAGTCGCCAAAAAATGTCCATACGAATGCAGCTTTGCCAATTACACTCCCTGCATTACGGGCTCCCAAGTTTTTACTTCTTTCATCTTGAAGGTTAACCCCATATGCTTTTCCAACGAAAAAAGCCGTCATAAAGTTTCCTATTATATAACTTAAGAGCCAGTACACCTCACTCAAATGCGCACCCTCCATTCATTTTTCACGTTGCTTTCACCTTCATTTACTTAAAAAAAGCTGTATAAGCCACATGCCTATACAGCTTTCATTTATTTTGTTCTTTTAGCAATAGTTTGTGCAATACAATCGCCATGGAAGCGGCCATTCTCGATAAAGATCTCATTGGCATTATTTCCTGCAGCAATCACACCAGCAATAAACAAACCCTCTATATTCGTCTCCATCGTCTCTGGTGTAATAAACGGACGCCCCGTTTCATCATCAATAGTTACACCCATAGCACGAATAAACGAATGATCTGGATGATAGCCAGTCATTGCAAATACAAAATCATTTTGTAAAACTTCTTCTTGTCCATCTATCTCTAAAACAACCTCATGCTCACGAATTTCTAGCACATTTGTATTGAAGTGCATCTTCACTTCTCCATTTCGTACTACCCCATCAAATTCTGGTAATACCCATGGTTTGATGCTAGGTGAATACTCATTGCCACGATAAACTACCGTCACTCGAGCACCAGCTTTATTTAGCTCAAGCGCTGCATCCACCGCTGAATTTTTTCCACCTATCACTAATACATCTGTATCAAAAAATTCATGTCCTTCTTTAAAATAATGGAAGACTTTCGGTAATTGTTCTCCCTTTATCTTTAAATAATTAGGATGGTCATAATAGCCAGTTGCTATCACGACATAGGGCGTTTCATATACTTCTTTATCTGTTGTTACTGTAAATAAAGCATCATTTTTCTTCACGCTATTTACTTTTTCAAAGCGATTTACCTGAATATTTTTCAAACGCACAACTTCTCGATAATACACAAGTGCTTGATTTCGTTTTGGCTTGCGTCCTTCAATAATAAAAGGTACATCTCCGATAGCTAGACGTTCACTTGTACTAAAAAAAGTTTGATGTGTAGGATAATTGTAAATCGAATTTACAATATTCCCCTTTTCGATCACTATTGGCTGTAATCCAATATTTTGCAAAGCTATTGCTGCTGCTAAACCACATGGGCCGCCTCCAACAATTATGGCATCTGCTTGCTGCATTTCTTGACACTCCTATCAAATTCGATTAGCGAAAGGTGCTAATCCTTTCTTTTACATATATAATCAATTTCGCCTTGGCGTAATTGCGTCCGGATTTTGAATTGTGCACGCACAATTCATTCCTTTGAAAATCTGTGACATCCGCCGGGGGCTTTATCTTCATTCAGTAGGTGTTTGGACACCCACTGAAAAGAAACCAAAACCAATTTCATCTCTCCACCTACATAGGTAGGAATCTTTTGTATCTGCCGCTGCCGCTACGTTTACGAGCATAAAACATCTGCCGCTATGCTTTGATACAAAAAACATTTGCTGAATGAAAAAAATTAGATCCATTCTCATTATACGCCTTCTATCAGAATTTGGTTGTTTATTTACCCGAAATTTCAATGTCAATAATATGACACTGCGGTTTTGCACCAAGTCTTAAGGGTAATAATGTTGTCCCATAGCCATTACTCACTAACGTCATGACACCTTCTCGCTCTCGATAAGAGCCATTTGGATGGGCACCATAAGGACCAATTCTAATTTGCCCACCATGTAAATGTCCTCCAATCATTAAATCCGCTCTAAATTTTGCTCGTACTCTCGCAAAAACACCAGGGTTATGAGAAATAAATACAACTAAATCATTCTCATCAACTTTTTCAAATGCTTTATCAAAGCTATATTTTTTTGTAGATGTGTCTTCAATCGCACTTAACCAAAAACGATTCTTTTTCGGTAAGAGAACAGCATCATTCGCAATAATTTGAACACCATGCTCCTGTAATATATCACGTAGCCGTTGCTCACCTACTTCTCTATCATTATTTCCCCAGACAAAATAAGTCGGTCCTAAAGGGGTTAGTAATTCTAGATTATCATGAATACGTTTAATCGGTGTACGTCCATCAGCAAAATCTCCACCAATTATTACCGCATCAAACTGGTCATCTAATTGTTCAATCATACGGCGATTAATTTTGCGTAAATGTGTATCCGAAATAAAAAATAGTCGAATTTTTTCCTGTTTACCCTTTAATGGTAATTGATGATGTAAGACATTGTTTTCATGTGCTACCTTCAACATATAGAGCAGGAACACGATGACTATTAAAATCAATAATCCAATATAAATCATTCTCTCACATCTCCTTACGAAAGCAAAAAGACGATTCGTTTATATGAAGAATCGCCTTTTTACTAAATCAGACGAACGCATCAACCTTTTTGTTGTTAACGTTTGTCCATTATTTTATACTAGAAAAACTTCATTGCCAAAGAATGACACCCATTTTTCTTATGGTAATTTAATTACTTGCCCAACCATTACTGTATTCGAAGACATGCCATTTGCTGCACGGATTTTTGCAAGCGTAGCTTCACTTCCATCACCGTAATGATTCAAGGCAATACGATATAAATTTTCATTTTCCTTCACTGTATGGGTACTTGCTTTTGCAGCATTCTTTGCCTCTTCAGCCTTACGTGCTTGTTCCGCCTTTTTTGCCTCTTCCGCTTTTCTTGCTGCCTCTGCTTGCTGTTGTGCTAGTTTAGCTTGCTCAGCTTTTTTAGCTTCCTCGGCCTTTCTAGCTTCCTCAGCCTTTCTAGCCTCCTCAGCCTTCTTTGCTTCCTGAGCAGCCTTTTGTTCAGCCGCTAATTTTTCAGCGTCCTTTTTAGATTGATCCTCCGCTTCCTTTTTCGCTTTATCATCTTCTTTTTTATTGCCAGTCGACCCAGTGGCATCCGTTTTATTTCCTGATTTATCAATTTCTAAAACTTGTTCAGAAGTATTTTTTTCAGCCTCTTCAATCGATTTACCTGGTTCGTAAAATTTTAAAAAATAGATTAAAATTGAAAATGGAATTAAGATAAAGATTACAAAGAGAATCGTCATTAAAGGCATTTTCCGTTTTGTCTTTTTTGGCTTTTTATTAGGACTTCCATTTTTATTCATTCTTGAAACTCTTGATAAATTTTGTTGATCCTTTTGCTCATCTTCAAATGATTGTCGATGCTCTTCAATTTTATCGCGGTAATCTTCTTTACTCATTCGACTTTCCCCCAACCTTACTACGCTTTCTATCATTCTATTATGACGAATTTTGCGAAAAAAGTAAATGACCGTCAATTGTAGCCTAAATACCCATTAAGAGTAGCTTTAAACGGCTTTCCCATGAAATCATTTCTATTTTCCTTTCTTCCTCCAAGCGTACTTTATTGATTTCATCATAATGGATTCCACAATTTTCACAACAGTTTTCCGGTTTTTTCTGCAATTTTTGCCCAAAATACCCGACTAGTTGCGCGCGAATACAGTCTTTTGTCTGAGTAACTTTTTTCATTTCATCAACGGCCCTATATTTTTCTACTGCCAATTGATTTAATCGTGCCTTAACCTGTTCCACACTTTCTTGTTGTAACCAAAAATCTAGCACACGATAGGCCGTTTCACTTAGCTCCCCATTTTTCAGCATTTGGGATGGTTGTAGATGTTGATTTAGTAATTCTTGATAGCGTTCGACATGACCAGAAGTCGGTAAATCTCCTGTTACAACAAATTTCGCAAGCTCCTCGTCACCTTCACTATACAGTAAAATGGCAATCGCTGGCTGACCATCACGGCCTGCACGACCTATTTCCTGCATATAGTTTTCTACATTCGCAGGCATCGTTTCATGAATAATCTGTCGAATATCTGGTTTATTAATCCCCATCCCAAAGGCATTTGTCGCCACAATCCAATCGAGTTCACCATCAATAAATTGTTGTTGGATAAACTGACGATCCTCTGCACCGTGGCCAGCATGATAAGCTGCTGTGCGAATACCTGCTTGAATCAGCACCTCACAGTATTGTTCTGCACGCTTCCTTGAGGATAGATATAAGATACCTGGCCCTGCTGTTTTTTTTATATGCTGCAATATCCACTGCGCTTTATCCGCTTTATCTTCAAAGGTAACACGCCCTATATGAATATTAGGACGATCTACATCGTACATAAATTCAAATGGGTTATTTAACGACAATGTTTTAGATATATCCTTAACGACCTTTTCAGTTGCAGTTGCCGATAGGGCTAAAACTGGGGGACGATTTACCTGAGAAAACCATTGGCCTATCCGTAAATAATCCGGTCGAAAATCAAATCCCCATTGCGAAATACAATGAGCTTCGTCTACAACAATAAGACCTAGCTTTATTTGCGATAGCTTTTCCTGCACTTGCGGCTGAAGCAGCATTTCTGGTGAAGTAAAAATAAAACGATATTGCTCTAAAAAATGCATGGCATATCGTTTTTCAGTGATAGTTAAAAAAGAGTTTAGGGCAACAACTCTCTTTTCACCAAAACGTTTTAGCTCCTCTACCTGATCTTGCATTAACGAAAGCAAGGGAGAAACAATAAGTACTGGTTTTTGCAAAATATAGCCCGATAATTGATAGCATAATGACTTCCCCATTCCAGTCGGCAATAAAGCGATCACATCTTTTTCTTGCAGAATCGCTTCAATGACCTCCCTTTGTCCGGGACGGAATGTTGTATACCCAAAATATTTCGCCAATGCTTGTTCAAGCTCCATCTACACTTCTCCTTTCGCAAGGATAAGTTTTAACTGGAAATAACTCATGCCTTCAACTACTTCATGTAATGTTTTTAACTTCTTCGTTTGATATTGTTTTGAGGCTTGCCAAACCTTTTCCGCTTCCTCATAAGAGACGAAAGAACCAATCGAAAAGTTCGGTTCATACATGGCTAATTCTACTAAATGATCCTCAATGGTACTTTGTTTAAGTTTTCTTATTTGCACAATTTGCTCAATGGAATAGCCCTGCTCATATAAATATGCTGTTTGTTGTGCAGAATCGGTGATTAATGCCTTTACCCTTAATCCTTCAGCAATTTCACTAAGCAAAGGATACCCCTTTTGATGCACTTCATTTAATAATGTATGTAGAAGTTCAATAAATGCCAATTGACTATCTAAAACGGCTTCCTTACGTTCACTAGCAAGCTGCTGCCACGTCCATCCTGGTAAATTATGACCGCTTAATCGATAAAGGACAAGCTGTTTATTGGGATCTGCTTGAGGCAATTCTGCAAGTGCTCTTTCGCATTCTACTAATAATTGTTCCTGTAAATGCCGATCCTGATAATTATGCTTTAGTAAAAATGAGCGAACCCATGACTGAATCGTTACATCTCTACTGATTGGGGAAAAAGAACGTGCTCCAGCATTTTGATAAGAGAGGCTTTGTACAATCAAAGACAATCTTGCAAAAAAAATATGTTCATTTCCTCGATAATGCCACCCATCAAATAAAAAAGTAGGCGTTTGCTCCGCTCGCTGTAAACCGAGCTTTTTCAGGGAATAGTGACCGGATTCCTGCATATCTAACCAACTATATTGCGAAAATAACTTTACAGCATTATCAAATGTTGGTCTCGGTAGCTTTGCTAATAACCCAAAGAAAGGATGTAGCTGAAATAGCCCAATGTCTTGTATCGTCTGACCTGAGCGCTTTCCTCTTAATATATGATAAGCAGCAGAAATTGTTCTTTCGTTATTGAGCTTTTGAAAGATTTGCAATAGAATTTGATGAAACATAGACGCAAATTCCTCCAATTTCATAGTATTTATGTTGAAATGTCAGATAAACATCTTTAAAATGAGAATGAAGCTTTGTAGGAACATTGTAAAAGGAGAGAATAATAATGGCTAAATTCACAATCGTTGATAAAGATACATGCATCGCTTGTGGCGCATGCGGAGCCGCAGCACCAGACATTTATGATTATGATGATGAAGGTATTGCCTTCGTTATTTTAGATGATAACATGGGAACTGCTGAAGTTCCAGAAGATCTATTAGAAGACATGCAAGATGCTTTCGAAGGGTGTCCAACTGACTCTATTAAAGTTGCAGATGAAACATTCGAAGGTGACGCATTAAAATTCGAATAGATGAAACGTTGAAGGCATCCAAAGCTGGGTGCCTTCTTATTTTAAAACGCTTTTAAAATCTTCATAATGATATGCTTTTGGATTCGTCTCTAACTAAACAAGAGATGAATTTTTTTGTACCTTTTTGTAAAATTGTGTCTCCCTGTCATCTTGTTATTGCAACCATTTTTTATGTATGATAAGATTTTAGTAGTTGGTACTAATAACAGATATTATTTCATAAAGGGGTTCTTATAAATGATGGATAATTTATTACAATTAAAAGATAAAAATATTGTGGTAATGGGTGTGGCAAATGATCGTAGTATTGCTTGGGGCATCGCAAAACGTTTATTTGATGTCGGCGCAAATGTTATTTTCACCTATCGCCAAGAACGTTCATTAAAAAAATTACAAAAGCAATTAGAAAATATCGGACAATCTAATTCATTGATTGTGCAATGTGACGTAAACAGCGACGATAGCACAAAGGCTGCCTTTGATGAAATCGGTTCAAAAGTAGGCATTATTCATGGTATTGTACACTCTGTAGCGTTTGCCAATGCAGAAGATTTACACAATCGTTTCTTAGAGACAACTCGTGATGGCTATGCATTTGCACAAGATACTAGTGCATATTCCCTTATCTCAGCAGCAAAAGCGGCACATCCTTATATGACTGAAGGCGGTTCAATAGTAACTATGAGCTATTTAGGCGCAGAACGTGTGCTTGACGGTTACAATGTAATGGGTGTAGCGAAAGCAGCATTAGAGGCTTCTATGCGCTACCTTGCTGCAGATATCGGGAAGGATAATATTCGTGTCAATGCGATTTCAGCTGGAGCAATTCGTACACTTGCAGCAAAAGGCGTTCCTTCCTTCAACACAATTTTACACAAAATCGAAGAAACAGCTCCATTAAAGCGTAATGTTCAGCAAGACGAAGTAGCAGATATGACAATTGTGATGCTTTCTCACTTATCTCGAGGCGTTACAGGCGAAACAATTTACATCGACGCTGGCTATAATATTATGGGATAAATACAAAGAAGCATGGAAAATCGTCATTGATTTTTCATGCTTCCTTTTCTTAATTTGCACGATCGAGAGTGAAATCCTTTAGCATTCACATAAGGAGAATCAACATGGACAAAAATAACAGCAACACTGAAATCATTTATCTTTCTGACCCATCTGAATGCTTCATGCATCCATTTTATAATAAACAAATTGTCTTTACAGGGGCTCTTTCCACGATGATACGTGCAGAAGCTGCGAAAAAAGTGAGGGCTTGTGGAGGGATAGTACAAGGTGCTGTTACAAAGGAGACAGATTTCGTTATTCTTGGAAAGAACCATCGAGGGATCAGTACAAAACAATTAAAAGCCGAGCAATTGATTAGACTCGGCCTAGACATTCAAATGGTTGTTGAGGATGATTTTATTTGGCTTATTTCGATGTAAAGAATTAATTGTAAAAAACAATTGGGCAGCACTTCTATTATTTTAAAACCTTTGGAGCTGGGTAATCAAAGCCCTTTGTATCCACTTCCACCTTTTTCATTCGCTGATCTTCCAATGGCTTTTCACCATCTCGTTCAACAGCAACAATCGCATCCACTGTTTCCATGCCCTCAATCACTTTCCCAAAAGCAGCATATTGACCATCAAGATGTGATGCTGTATCTACCATAACGAAAAATTGTGATCCCGCAGAATTCGGGTCATCCGAACGTGCCATTGAAATAACCCCACGTTCATGCTTCAAGTCGTTTTTAAAGCCATTAGAAGAAAACTCACCTTCTATCGAATAGTCTGGTCCACCCGTACCATTACCTGAAGGATCTCCCCCTTGAATCATAAAACCAGGAATAACACGATGGAAAATAAGACCATCATAAAAGCCTTTGTTAACTAAAGAAATAAAATTAGCTACTGTGTTCGGTGCTGTAGAAGGCTCTAATTCGATGACGATTTTTTCGCCATTTTCCATCGTAATTGTCACAATTGGATTTTCCTTCACTTCAGAAGAATAATCTACTTTTTCTTCATATTCCTGTGCATTCTTACCCTCAGGTTGTCCTTGTTCTTTAGCTGCTCCGCAACCTGTCACAATAAAAGTCACTGTAAGCAACGCAAAGACAAGATAAATTCCTTTAAAACGCGTAAACATAGTATTTCCTCTCCTCTTTTTAGCTCGTCTATTTATTATACCGATTCGTTCGCTTATAACAAATAGTAACTCTTAAAACATAGCAAATATAGTTTGAATTAATAGAACAACACCTGCAGCAAAAAGCATCATATAAATCAACCTTGAAAAAAGCTTTTGGTCAAGCCTATTAAAGAAAATTTGCCCTACAACTAAACCTATTAGTAAAATTGGCAATGCATACAAACTGTTAACCCAAACTGTTTTATTTGTACCTGTCATTGTTAATTGGAAGAGTAAACTAATTAGGTAAATAAAAATATAGTAGGCTAAAGTTGTAGCTCTAATCATTTCCTTACTTTTCATTGTACCTGCAAAATAAAGTAATAATGGGGGTCCAGCCATCCCAATACTTGTAGTTAACAATCCTGATAAAAAGCCTACTCCATAATCTCCTTTTGTCGTTGGTTGAATAGACCAATTTTTAATAAGTAGAACTGTTAATCCTATTAAAGTGATAGCAATAATTAATTTAAAAGTGATGATGTTGACAATTAAAAATATCACACTACCAAAGGGTGCGCCAATTAAACTACCTATTACAATTTTTTTCAATAAACTAAAATCAACATCCTGTCTGATCTTCCATATTAATGTAAATGAAATAACTAAAGATAAAAGGATATTGATTTGTATGGCTTCCTGTGGCGAAAATAGCACCAACAATAATGGCGTGGCGATAATAGAAAAGCCAAAACCTGAGCTTGTTTGCAAAATCGAGGCAAACAAGATAATTAAAAAAAAGATAATAAGTTCGAACAAAATAGCACCTCACAATCAATAATTCCTAGTGACCCACTGCTATATGTTGTTTTTTAATAAAGCTCTTTAATAAAAAAGATAGGAAGCAGGCAACAGCTAAAAATACAGCAATCATCGTAATAACACCTATCCAGCCGAAATGCATCCAAAATATGCCTCCCACTGTCCCTCCAACACTAGAGCCAAAATAATAGAAAAATAAATAAAGTGAGGAGGCTTGTGCTTTATCATGAGTGGCTCTTTTACTGACCCATCCGCTAGCAATCGAGTGTGCCGCAAAGAAGCCAAATGTAAAAATGGTAATGCCAATAATCTTCAAACTCAGAAGGCTATGTAATGTAAGGATGGCCCCTATCAGCATAATAGCAATTGACAATAGCAGCATTTTTTGACGTCCATATCGATCAGCTAAACCACCGAACCAAGCAGAACTGAATGTACCGACTAAGTAAATAATAAATATCCACCCAACAATTGTAGCACTTAAATTATAGGGCGATGCCATTAATTTAAAGCCTATATAGTTATACAGCGTAACAAAGCTTCCCATTAAAACAAAGCTAATGCCGAACAAACAAAGCATTGATGGGTCCTTTAAATGTTGTAAAAGTGAGGTCGTTAATGCTTTTATTTGCAATGATCGAGCCGTAAAATGCTTGGAATTCGGCAGCATCCAGACAAATATCAGGCTAATGAGTAGACTAATTATACCAAGTACAATCATGCCCACCTGCCAATTATAAAGATCCGTTAATGTTCCGATAATAACCCGTCCACTAAGTCCCCCAACTGAGTTTCCACTTATGTACAAGCCCATAGCCACACCTAAACTAGATGGGTCGATTTCCTCTCCTAAATATGCCATGGCAATAGCAGGCAAACCCGCAAAAACGACTCCCTGTAATACTCGGAGCACTAAAATCATTTCAAAATTAGGTGAAAAGGCAAGAGCTAGGGTAAGGATCGATGCAGCAAAAATTGAAATAGTCATTAATGATTTTCTTCCCCAAGCTTCAGACAATGAGCCAACAATAATCATGCTGATAGATAGTGCAAAGGTAGTCACTGATAGCGATAAGCTCGCAACGGCTGGTGATACATGAAACTCCGCTGCAAACGTTGGCAGTAAAGGCTGCGTTATATAGAGGTTGGCAAAGGTAATAAAGCCTGCTAAAAATAAAGCCCAATTTGCTTTATGAAACGCCTTTGTCCCCTTTTGAATAAAGTCCATGTGTCTCGCTCCTTAACATACAAACCAATAATACTATTTATTCTAATACAATTTTCATTAAAACACACGATAGGCCGTCAAAAAATCGACAAATTTATTTCTAATTTTATTTTTATTGTTATATTTCATTTGACATTTTCACTATAAATAATTTCTCTATTTTTCTTAATAAAAAATTTGGATTTAGTATTTTGAGTTGGCAATTATTGTGCTACAGTGAAAGTAATCATCTAGCTATCATTGTCAAAATGAGCCGATGACTAGACTATTTTCGTTGCACAGACTTGGAGGAATTTTTATGAAAATTATTGAAGCACTATCCCTTTCAGTACCGTATATCCACCTTGCATTAAAAGAAGAAGCAATTGTAGCTGTTGTTGAAAAAGAAAGTCAAATAGTTGTGAAATATTTAGCAGGCAAGCGAGTAGATTCAGGCTATAAAGATGGTCAAAAAGTAAATACAAACGACCAAAATGTTTTCATTGCTTTTAATGGTCAAAATGCGGATGTTGTGATACCAGAGGATGTGTATGGCGTTGCCATCAATGCTTTTTCATTCCCAATTCGTGAAAATGGTAAAGTCGTAGGTGCTCTTGCATTTGGGCTTCCAATCGACAATGAACTTAAACTCGAAGATTATATGAGCACAATGGATACTATCGTGAACAGTTTACAGGACAAAGTACATACAATTGCCTCACATTCTGAAGAGTTAGCTGCTACAAGCGAAGAAATTAACAAACAAGCACAGCATGCCCTTGAGGATTCTGAGAAAACAAATGAAGTCACTGATTTAATAAAGAGCATCTCACGCCAAACGAATTTACTTGGCTTAAATGCATCCATTGAGGCTGCTCGTGCTGGTCAGCATGGCGCTGGCTTTAACATTGTGGCACAGGAAGTTAGAAAGCTTTCCTTCGAAACCTCTAGCGCCACTGAAAACATAGAAGCATCGTTAAGAAACATCAATCGGAATCTCGAAAATCTGAAACAAAATATGGGGCAAATCAATGATGCTACCAATGAGCAGGCCCAGCTTGTTCAGGATTTCAGTGAAATTATTGAAGAGTTATCAGTTCTTAGTCATGAAATGAAGAACTTTATGCACGATGCCTTAAAATAACAATGAGGTGAAAGTTATTGATTATTAAAATCAAACCAAATTTATACTTACGTACTATTACCCTAGAAGATACAAATGTCGTTTTCGAATTAACGGACAAATCCCGCTCCTATTTACGTGAATGGTTACCATGGCTGGATTTCACCAAAGAAGTCGCTGATACATCAGCCTATATTGAAGGGTGTATAAAGGGACAGGAAGCACAGACCAGCCATTCGTTTGTTATTGTTTTTCAGGATGAAATTGTTGGAATTGCAGGCTTTAATACCATCAATCCTAGTAATAAAATTGCGGCAATTGGCTATTGGCTCAGTGAAGGGGCGCAAGGACATGGAATTATGACGAATACCGTTAAGGCTTTACTACAATATGCATTTGTTGTTTTACAGCTCAATAAAGTTGAAATTCGTGCTGCTGAGGGTAATGCGAAAAGCCGCGCTATTCCTGAACGACTAGGCTTTACTGCGGAAGGTACGATTCGTGCTGCAGAATGGCTTTACGATCATTATGTAAACCATGTTGTTTATGGAATGCTCGCAAGTGAATGGCAGGAGAAAAAGTAGCCACTTGAGCTTATACTACCAGGGTATATCATAAAAAAACTCAAACAAGCATAACCCCGTTCTACATTTAGGACGGGGTTAAAAATATAGTTATTAAAAATCCAAAGATTTATAGATTGACTCTTTTATATATTTATTCTGGAACGCTTATACATATTCATAGTAACAAAATAGCTAACAACGATAATCCCAGCAAACAGCAATAGTATATTACTATACAAATAGGCAGGTGGCTCAGCATTTAGAGGTAATAATTTTCGATTTAGCAAACGTACCGATAATAATCCACCTACAATTGCAATGCCTATTCCTTCTGATAAAAAGCTTGCGAAATTAAGCAAACTCATACCAGCACCAGCTTCCTTTTGTTCCAAACTGCTTGCAACAATGGTTGATATAACTGTTTTCGTAAAAGAAAGCCCCCCAAAAACAAAAATAACTATAATTGTGATAAGCAATGGTGTCGTTTCTATAAAAAGGGCAGCTGCTATAAAACTGATAGCAAGAAATGCACTTCCAGTAGTTAACACAAATAAAGAACCTTTTTTATCTACAAGCAATCCCCCTATATAACCGAAAACAATAACACTCATTGCCCCAGGAAAAATAATCCCACTTCCGATTGCAACAGTACTTAAATGATACACATCTTTCATCATATAAGGAACCATTGAAATAAATCCAGCTACAGTTCCAAATATAAGTCCTCCACAAACAATTCCAATCATAAATGAGATATTTCTGCCTAGCGCAGGATCAACAAAAGGATTAGATACTCTTCTAATATTTTGAACAAATGGGAGGAAAAAGATTAAGCTAACGATTAAAAAGGAAATTTTATAAAATGTTGTAAACATCATAAAAAATACAATCCCCAAGGACATAAATAGTATGCCTACTTTATCCAAAGAGGCTTTTATTACCTCTTCCTGTTTCAATAATTGTGCAAGGAATGGGACTGAGATAATCGTCACAATTGGCAAAAGCAGTATATAAGACCAATGGATATATTCAGCAATTGCTCCACCAATAAATGGCCCTACACCTTCTCCCATAGCTACAATGGACCCAATAAGACCAAATGCCTTTCCCCTATTTTCCTTTGGAATATAGCGGGCAACAACAACCATTACAAGTGCTGGAAATGCAGCGGCACCGGTTCCTTGTATTAACCTAGCCAAAATAAGTACCGGAAATAGAGAATGTCCAACAAACCCGATAACCGATCCGATGCAGTTTATTATAATCCCAAATAGTAGTAGCTTTTTAATGCCTAGCTGATCCGATAGTTTTCCATATACCGCTGTCCCTATGGAAAAAGTCAATATAAACGCTGTATTTATCCAGTTAATACTTGCTGGTTCCTTATGAAAATCTTTAGCAATATCAGGTAATGAAACATTCAAAACCATTTCATTTAAAACACTGAAAAAAGAAAGAACACAGAGCCATAATAAAATTTGATTATGATGCAAATTTATCTGTGAATGAGATGTATTCACATTTTACCCTCCATTAATGAGGGTAGACGTAGTTTATAGGGTTATTGATACGCTTTCCCTCTCTAAATATACCCAATTATCTTTATTCCACTTCATATAAACCCCTCCTAAATATGATTCATATATTTTACCATATATGTTACAATTTTTAACCCAGATTTTTTGCGTAAATGACTGACTTTTATTAAACCTACTTTATCACTTTACAATAAAGACCTGATGACTATAGTCATCAGGTCTCTATTTCTCATTATTGCTCGACGGTTTCCTTCTCTTCTTCTTGCTCAGCTATAATAGGTGCCTGCTTTTTTTCTAAGCCAGCTGCAATTTGCTCTAGCTCCGGACGTAATGTATGCTTACCTGCATAGCTTTCAATAAGCTCCTTAACGTCAATCCCTGATGTTTCCTTTAAGGATTCTTGTAATGTGGACATAAGGTTTGTTGCATAGGCAGTTACTTTGTTCGCGCCACCGCCGCCTTCTCCACCACCAGTATCGACAACCGTAATCTTATCAATATTGCCAAGAGGACTTGCAAGCTCCTTCGCATATTCCGGCATCATGCGCACAATCATATCTAAGACTGCCGCTTGACCATAGTATTCAAAGGCCTCAGCAATTTTGCGTTTTGCCTCAGCTTCTGCAAGACCACGCAGACGAATAATTTCCGCATCTGTTTCCCCTTTTGCACGCTCTGCATCCGCTTTTGCAAGACCGTCCAGACGTATTTTCTCCGCCTCGGCCTGCGCTAATGATTCAATTCGGTATTTCTCTGCATCAGCCTGTGCAAGCTCACGCATTTTTTCGGCAGCTGCGTTTTGCTCAACAGCATAACGATCCGCATCAGCCTTTTTCTTCACTTCTGAATCGTATTGCTTTTCTCGACGTAAAATCTCTTTTTCCTCTAATTCAATTTGCTTTTGACGTTCAATAATGCGAATTTGCATTTCCTGCTCTGTTACTTCCTGCTTTGCACGTGCCGTCTCTAGCTCATACGCTTGGTCAGCGCGGGCTTTTGCGATATCCTGCTCACGACGGAATTCAGCTACTTTTAATTGATTTTCTTTTTCCGCTTCAGCTATTTCTGTGGCACGCTCAAGCTCTGCCTTTTGTGCTTCTTTCGATGCCTCGGCACGCTTAATACGTGTCTCTTTTTCTGCATCTGCAGTCGCAATATCTGCATCACGCTTAACCTGGGCTATACGAGGCTTACCAAGTGATTCCAAATAACCATTTTTATCACGTACATCCTTAATCGTAAAGGAGACGATTGTCAGCCCCATCTTTGCTAAGTCTTGGGATGCAACACGTTGTACCTCCTGAGAAAATTTATCACGATTTTTATAAATCTCCTCCACTGTCATTGAGCCTAAAATGGAGCGTAAATGCCCTTCTAATACCTCACGTGCTTCATTTTCACGTTCATCTTTTTGCTTTCCTAAAAATTGCTCAGCTGCAGTTGCAATTTCAGAAATGGACCCACCGATTTTAATAATAGCAGTTCCATCAGCCATCACCGGTACTCCCTGCTCCGTATATACTTCAGGTGTAGTTACATCTAGCTTACTAGATAATAAGCTTAATGGCTGTGCTTGCTGGAAAATCGGAAATACAAATGTACCGCCACCACGAATTATTTTAATACGATTTCCTGACTCATCCTTATGTACATTTTTTGAGCCAAGATAGCTACCTGTTACAATCAGTGCTTCATCAGGACCCGCTGTTCGATACTTTGTCACATACAGTGCCACAAGTGCAATTAAAATAAAAGCTACAATACCTATCACAATTAAAATTTCCATGGACATATAAATATCTCTCCTTTAGACAAATTTCTTCTCATAGGATCTTACCAAAAGTGTGCCTTCCTTGACCTCTACAACAAGTACCGTTGTATCATAGTCGATTGCCTCATTGTCATAGCCAGTTGCTCGCTTAGAAATCATGCCACTTGCTGTTTCAATGACAACCTCTCCAAAGCCGTCACTTGGAATTGGGACAATAACCTTCCCAAGCTGACCACCAAGCGATTCTTCTGTATAGGCTAACGAAACATCCGCTGATCTGAGCGGAACTAGAACGAATAAATAAAATAATGCACTTAAAATAGCTCCGATGATAGCAGCCGCAAAAATATTCCAAACGCTAGGGAAAAAGGCTAACTTTTCTAAAATAAATCCTGCTGCTGACATCAACGTAATGAAAGATAGAATGACACTTGGATTAAAAATCGGTAGACCCTCACCGATGCCCTCAACAGCATCACCAAAAAACATAAATAATAGCGTTGCAAGGCCTGCGAAGATTAATACCACTAAAAAGATTTGCTCGAGTGAATAGCCAAATAGCGTCAAGTTGTTCACCCCTTTTCATTGTATTACCTACTATACGGATGTACGCTTTCAAAAGTTTCATAATTTTTCTCATTTTTCTAATAAAAGAAAAGGAGCATACAATATTATGCTCCTCATGATATGTATTAAATGTATGTACTATTAGTTTATTATGCGTAATTGCACGTCATGTCTGCCATATTGAACAGAAATCTCTTCAGATTCCACGAGTATATCAAGTCGATGCCCTTTGATTGCACCACCTTTATCAGCAGCAATGGCCTTAAAGTTTTCATTAGGTGTTTTAATTTCAACAATAGTTCCTAATGGGATAATGGCGGGGTCCACAGCAACAATTCGCAGCTCCTTAAAATAGATGGTCCTCTGTACATTAATCCCTGTAGCAGTAATGCCGCTACATCCCCTACAATCTCTACCGTAGTAAGTAGCGTGAAATTTTAACCATTTATGCTCTTGTAAACTATTATTGTTTAGCTTTAGTCGCTCTTTTCGAATTTCCTGTTCCCGCATTATTCGATTTTGCTCTAGTTGCCTTTGATGATTTTCCTGTCTGATCCTTTCAGCTTCCCTTTGAATCATTTTAAATGCATGCTCAAGATTGCTTTTTGGTGTATTCTGAAGAATCGTTTCCAAATCTAATTTCTTATCAATTTCGCCTTGGCATAATTGCGTCCGGGTTTTGAATTGTGCTTGCACAATTCCTTCCTTTGAAAATCCGTGACATCCTCCAGAGGCTTTATCTTCATTCAGTAGGCGTTTGGACACCCACTGAAAAGGAACCAAAACAGCATTCATCTCACCACCAAGGTGGGAGTCTTCTTCTGAATGAAGATAAACGATATCTTCTCCCGTTCGTTCTAACATAAAAAATGATAGGAGAAAGCTAAAGAATACTATCAAAACAACTTTATATTCATTCATAAGTTAACTCCAACTATATTTTTAATTATTGAATATGTATTTATCATAGTTACTAAGTATGTATAATTTCTCAAATCTCTAGTGCATTCATTTTCTCTAAAAATGACTCAATAATTCTTATCGCTTCCCACTCCAGATAATCCATTTCCTTTGCAATCGTTAAATTCAAATCCCCCATCTCCTTATAAGCTAATGCCATCGCAAGACAATCAACCTTGAAACCCTTTGTATGTTCATTCTTTACAGTACTCATTTAACTCATTCCCTTCATTAAATGATGCATAGTATGATAAACTATGTTGTTTTTTTATTGATTGCTAACAAAAGGTCATCTAGCTGCCTAAGCTTTGATTCACTATCTGACTCAGTAGCTAATAGAGCTTGATCACGCTTCGATTGTAAATCCATAAATGTTAATTCAATTAATCTAATAGAATCCATCAATTCCAATTGAAGCTTTTTACACTTATTGATACATTCCTTTACATTTGTTTCATTTTCGAATACTTTTCCTTGATTGATCATACTAAAAACTTCCCCAAAATCTTTCATTACCTGTTTCATCTCCGTTAAAATTATTTTCTCCATATTTATCTCTCCTTTGTATTTTTTAATTAATTTATCTAAATAGTTTTAGCAAAAGGCTCTATGCGTAGTTATGAATTATTTTTTGAATGACTTTTTCCTTATAGTTTGTCGACGTACAATTTTTCATCTTACTGATGGAAACAATTGCAAGAGCTTCTGCCTCTAACATGCTAATTCTTCCCCTCGATTGCTCGACAATCTCAGATGCTAATTCTTTCATTAAATGCTTGTCCAAGCGTAACACCTCATTTTTTAGATTTCTCCCAACGTTGCTCTTTATAACCTTTCGAGAATTTTATAGGCAGGGTAGTGTTTATCTAAATATTCTTTAAGACTTCTCAAAGATGTGATCGTTTTATCAATAATAGATTTTCGTTGTATTCCATTGTATAAATAAATAATATTTTGAAATTCGACAACATAATAAATATTTTCCTGATCTGCATCTAATTGCACTAAGCTGTCAAAATGGATTTCCCAATTGGGTGATTTTTTATAAATAAATTTTTTATCCCCTATCTCTTTTATTAATTGATCCTCCTCCTCCGTTTGTTTATCCATAAGTATCAAACTAGTTACTGAACTATCCATACATTGGCATTCGAGAGCATGTCCTCCTTCATCATTTAAAATTACATTCGTTATACTGCCGTAGAAATCTCTCATTAGCTCTTCGGAGATATCTCGATCATTGTAAAGCACTAATTCTATTACTGCCGTTGTTTCTCTTACATTCATTTACATCCCCCTTTAAAATTGTGCGGACCGACTCCATACAAAATTAGCTTGTTTTCATTCTATCACGAACATCTGTTCGTTTTCAAGTTTATTTTTAGAGAAATATTTACAATTATTTAGAATGGATATTCTATGAAAATAAAAAAAACTGGTATTAACCAGTTCTAAACGTCCATTATTATCTGTCCATAATTTGTATTTATAAAATCTAGGTCTATTTTGTGCCGAAGTATAGAAAAACTAACGTACTGGTTATTTTTATCCACATACCCAGTATCATATTTACTTGCAACCTTCTCTAATATTTCTTTATTGACGACTTTCATCTCATTCTGGCGGACCAATTCCCAAATATACCACATCATCCCTGATGCCTGAATTGTACTTGCAATTAAATTATGATTATCAAAAATTACTTTCGCTAAATCCAATGCTCTATTGCCAAAGGATGCCCTTAATTGGATATCCTCACTCTTTGCATTTGCCTTCTTAAAAATGTAGGTACTATCGGAAAAATATTTTTGTCCCTGTTTTGGCTTCTTACTTGTAGAGGAAATCTTATCTAATTTTTCTAGCCTCCAATAGAGCTCATCGGAAATTTCAATAACCCTTCTATAGCCCTTATTATTCGTCAGCTTTGCCAAGTATACCCCATTGCTATTTTCTAAATCAGCCATTTTTAAATTTAAGATTTCACTGTAGCCTTCCCCCTTAATTCCCTCAAATAAACAGAGAAGAAATACAGCATGTCTTTGATCATCAAACAGGTTCATATAGCTAAACAATTGCTCTCTAGTATAGCGAATAATGGCTGCTTTATAGACAAATGTACTGCAATAGTCCATAGTAATGCTGGTAGGAAGCCGTTGCGAACGATTATTCGTATAGCCATTGGCAATTGCCCATTCTATATATCTGATGATAAAACCAATTGATGCACTTAAAGATTGTGGACTAGGCGATTTCAAGCTGTAAAATAATTCTTCAAGCTCTACCTTATTCATATCAAATATATCTTTATTTTTTTGATTTTCGAGTACGGTTGCTTTATTAAACAATGACAAATAAGTAGTTAAACTGTTTTCTTGGATGTCTAATGAAGTTAAATACCATTCTTTAATATCTTTATTAAAAACATTATCTTTAAGGATCATTTTTTACACCTCATTCTTTTAGTAAATGTTGAAATACTGTTTGAATTTTAGTTCTGCTACGCGCGCTCATGCTGCCATATTTAAGAATTCCAATTTCCTCCCATAATGGATTATCCATTGAAAAATCGATTTTATTGAGGTATTGACGTAAATTATCAAACGGAATTGTATGCTCAAACATTCTTGCCGCTAATTCAATATGGCCTATAAACATTCTACTTTTAAACATTAAAGAGTTTTTATCTGATAAATTTGATTTATAATAG
>Ga0213821_1000402_pt1 | contig 26971 bp, 27 predicted proteins | sample MC6MC0909MG_FD_179894 | JGI IMG/M metagenome (GOLD analysis project Ga0213821, IMG submission 179894) | Enriched soil aggregate microbial communities from Iowa State University, Ames, United States - MC6-MC0909-MG | ecosystem: Environmental > Terrestrial > Soil > Unclassified | place: USA: Iowa...
CCGCAGCGCGAGATGTGCATGCCGCCGCCGAACACTTCATGCAGGTCGCGCACGGTGAAGGCGACGTGATTGAGCCCGGCGCGGGGCGCTGGCAATTGCAGCATGAACAGGTCGTGGTGGCCGCCTTCCTCGGCGGTGCGCAGGAAGGCGCCGCGGTTGGGGTAGCGGTCCGAGGCCTGGAAGCCGAAGCGCTCGTGGTAGAAGGCCTCGCAGGCATTCACATCCTTGACGAAGAACACCACGTGGCCCACTTCGATGGGGGTGGCGCGCTCGTAGACCGGCGCCGGCTTGTTGATCCGGCCTTTGCTCTGCCAGGTGTTGTGGCCGCTGCATTCGATGTCCAGCGCGCGCTTGCGGGTGACTTGCAGGCGGATCGCCAGGCCGTTGGGGTCGGTGCAGCCAATGCGCCCGTCACCTTCGACAAAGCCTGGGTCGTTGGCAATGCGCTGGCTGTACAGCTGCAGATCGGCCTGGCTGGCCACGCCCCAGACCACTTCGCGCACGGTCGAACCGGGCTCGATGGCCGGCGGCAGGCCGGGTTTGTCGATGGCCGCCAGCACCACCCGGCAGCCATTGAGGGTTTCGAAGATCACCTGGTCGGGTTGTTCGCTGACCTTGCTCAGGCCCCAGTCGGCGAAGAACCGTACGCAGCTGTCGAGGTCTTCCACGCCATAGGTGACTTCGTCGATGCCCAGAACGCTCATTGCCCTGCCTCCACGCCGGCCCAGGCCAGCGGCTGTTGGTTCATGCCCCAGTAGAGGCTTTTCTGTTCCATGTATTGCAGGATGCCCAGGCGGCCTTTCTCACGGCCCAGGCCGCTGTCGCGCCAGCCGCCGAACGGGGTCGAGATGGAGAACTGCTTGTAGGTGTTGATCCATACCGTGCCGGCCTGCAACTTGCGCCCCAGTGCCCAGGCGCGCTTGTAGTCGCGGCTCCAGATGCCAGCGGCGAGGGCATACAGGCTGTCGTTGGCCTGCTCGATCAGTTGCTCTTCGCTGTCGAAGGGCAGGGCCACCAGCACCGGGCCGAAGATTTCTTCCTGGCACACCTGCTGGTGATTGCCCAGGCCTTCGAGAATGGTCGGCGGGTAGAAGTAGCCCTGGTCGAACATGCCGCCGCTGAGGCGCTCGCCCCCCAGGCGCAGGTGGCCACCCTCGGCCAGGCCCAGGGCCACGTAGCGCTCCACCGACTCGCGGTGAGCGGCGCTGATCAGCGGGCCCATCTGCGTGCGCTCGTCGGCCGGATCACCCACGCGCAGTTGCGCGGCGGCAGCGCTCAGGCGAGTCATGAAAGGCTCGTACAGGGCGCGGGCGACGAACAGCCGGGAGCCGGCGATGCACGCCTCGCCCGAGGAGCTGAAAATGCCATACAGCACCCCGGCCACGGCGTGGTCGAGGTCGGCGTCGTCAAGGACGATGGTCGGCGACTTGCCGCCCAGTTCCAGCGACACCGGCATCATTTTGTCTGCGGCGATATGGGCGATGTGCTTGCCGGTGCGGGTGCCGCCGGTGAACGACACACGCTTGACCAGCGGGTGGCGGGTGAGGGCATCGCCGAGCAGCGAACCTTTGCCCGGTAGCACGCTGATCAGCCCCTTGGGCAGGCCGGCGTCCTCGCAGATCTGGGCCAGTTGCAGGGCCAGCAGCGGGGTGATTTCCGCCGGTTTGATCACCACCGCATTGCCACCGGCCAGGGCCGGGGCGACCTTCTGCGCTTCGCTGGCAATGGGCGAGTTCCACGGCGTGATCGCCGCAACCACGCCCATCGGCTCGTAGACGCTCATGCTGAGGAAGTCGCCGCGCGAGGGGGTGATGGTTTCTTCCAGGGTTTCGCACGCTGCGGCGAAGAACTGGAAGGTGCCGACGGCACTGGCGACCAGGGCGCGGGTTTCGTTGATCGGCTTGCCGTTGTCCTGGCGCTGCAGCTGGGCCAGTTCTTCGGCGCGTTGGCGAATCAGCTCGGCGATGCGGTACAGCACGGCGGCGCGTTCGTGCGGTTTGCGCTGGGCCCAGCCGCTGTGCACGAAGGCCTGGTGCGCACCCTGCACAGCGGCCTCGACATCGTCCAGGCTGGCGGCATTGAGCCAGGCCACCGGCTCGCCGGTGGCCGGATAGCAGCTGGCGTAGCGCTCACCAGCGCCCAGGCGCCAGGTGCCGGCGATGCAGATGGGTAAGGTCTGTTCCAGTGTCATTGACAGTCCCCTAGATGGAAATGGCATGGGCGTGGTTGCCAAGGGCGCGAACCACGCTGTAGACGGTCAGCGCCGAAGTCTTCGGATTGGCCGGCAGCGGCTTGCCGCGCAGGCTCATCTCGAAGCGGCCGAAGGCGCCACGGGCTTGAAACTGATGGACGTTGTCCTCGCTCAGCGGGTCGGCGATCAGCGTCACCCGGGTGCGGTCCAGGCCCAGGCCGGCCAGCGACAGGGTGGCGGCGACGTTGGCGTTCTTCGGGTACAGCCGCGCCGCTTCACGGGCGCTGCCTTCGAAGATCACGGTCGGCTCGCTAAGGCTGTCCAGCTCGCACAGCTGCTCGGCCGGAGTGTTCTTCCAGGCCCGCGCAGGCTTGCGCCCTACGTAGTCGACCGAGTCCAGGCCACCGACCTTGGCGGCCGACAGCGCATCGATGCCGCCGATTGCCCCCGGTAGCAGCTCGATGCGGGTGTTGCCGCGCGCCGCTGCCGCTTCCAGGCGTTCGACCAGGCCGACCTCGGACAGCGCACCGACCGAGACGATCAGGCAGGCGATGCCGCGCTCCAGGGCCGGCAGCACGTGTTCTTCGATGGCCTTGTGGCCGGCGCACTCGACCAGCAGGTCGGGGCGCGCATCGACCGGCAGCGCGGTGAGCACCTGGGGCGGCTGGCGGAAACTGGCCAGGCGCTGGCGCACCAGCTCTGTCGAACCTGCCGAGGCGATCACCGCGTCGACGCACAGCTGCGGGTCTTGCTCCAGCAGTTCGAGTACGCCGACGCCAATCGCGCCACAGCCGATCATGGTGATATGCAACATGACAGACTCCTCAGGCGGTGGCCTTCTGCGCCTTGGTTTCGCTGTTGGGCGGGCCTGCGAACTGGGTGGCGAAGCCGCCGACGCTGAGCATGTCGACTTCCAGCAGGAACGGGCCTTGTTCGCCGAGGGCGCCATCGAGCACGCTGCCGAAATCCTTCAGGTCGCTGACCAGGCCATGGCGCAGGCCGAGCGATTCGGCCAACTTGCTGTAGTCCGGGGTGTGCAGTTCGACGTAGGCGTGGCGGGCGCCATAGATGGCGTCCTGGATGTTGCGGATGACGCCGTAGCGCTGGTCGTTCATCAGCAGGATCACCACGTTGGCCTTTTCCTGGACCAGGGTCGCCAGCTCGCCGAGGTTGAGGATGAAGCCGCCATCGCCAGCCAGGGCGAACACCTTGCGTCCCGGCGCGGTTTCTGCTGCCGCTACTGCCGCACCAATGCCCATCGCCAGGCCTTGGCCGATACCGCCGCCCAGGGCGTGTACGCCAGACAGCGGGTGATACAGGTTGAGCAGGCGGTTGCCCCAGATGCTGTTGGACAGGGTCACATCGCGCACCCAGGTGAAGTTGCGCCCGGTCTGCGCCTGCAACTGCTCGACCATCGCCGAGTACGGGCCAAGGTCGGCGACCAGTTGCTTGCGCGCTTGCTCGCGCACTGCCTTGAGTTCAGCGAGGAAGTTGGGGTCGATGTTCAGCCGCCCTTGCAAGCGGTCGGCCAGGCCATCCAGGGCCAGTGCCGCATCCCCGCAGATGAACAGGTCGCTGGGGTAGCTGCGGCCTTCGATGGCCGGGTTGACGTCGATACGCAGAGTGGTGCGCGGCAGCTTCAGGGCGTACTTGAAGGTTTCGTTGCTGCGCAGGCGTGAGCCGGCCACCACCAGCGCATCGCAGGTCTGCAGGAAGCCTTCGACCAGCTTGTTCTGGGAGAACGCGCCCAGGCAGCGTTCATCGTCTTCGTTGACCACGCCACGGCCTTGAGTCGAGGTGATCACGCCGACGCCCATGTCCAGCAGGCGCTTGACCTGCGCGCCGGCATGGCGCGCGCCGCCGCCCAGCCAGAGCAACGGGCGGGTGGCGCTGGCCAGGCGTTCGGCGACCAGGTCGAGCGCTTCTGCGGCAGGTGCGGCGACCGGGATCGGCAGCGGCGAGAGGTCGCTGGGCATGGGGATGTAGGTCGACTGGATGTCGATCGGGATCTCCACGCTGACCGGCCCGGTCGGCGCGGTCAGGGCAGTCTGCACGGCCAGCTTCAGGGTACTCAGTGCGGTCTCGACGCTGCGCACGCGAAATGCCGCCTTGGACACCGCCTTGAGCATGGTCAGTTGATCACGCGCTTCGTGGATGTAGGCCAGCTCCTGGTCCAGGTACGGCGTTTCGATCTGCCCGGTGATGTGCAGCAGCGGGGTGCCGGCGGTCAGCGCTTCGACCATCGCCCCGGCGGCGTTGCCGGCGGCGGTGCCGGTGGAGGTCAGGCACACGCCCAGGCCGCCGCTGCTGCGGGCGTAGGCGTCGGCCATGTTGGTCGCGCCGGCTTCGCCGCGGGCCATGACGAAGCGGATGTTGCCGCGTACGGCGAAGGCATCGAGGATCGGCATGTTGTGGATCGAGATCACGCCGAAGGCCGCCTTGACCTCGCATTGCTCAAGGAACGCCGTGATGACGGCACCGACGGTGACAGTGTTTTCGTTACGCATGGCGGGACAGGCCTCCGGATACATCGATATGACTGCCAGTGGTGTAGGCCGACAGCGGTGAGGCGAGGAACAGGATCGCCTGCGCCGCTTCTTTCGGCAGGCCCAGGCGGCCCAGGGGAATGTGTTTGCGTTGGGCGAGCTGCTGGGTCCATTGCGACCAGTCCAGTTCGCGCTCTTCGCGGGCTTCGAAGCGGCGGCGCCATTGGCCGGATTCGACCAGGCCGATGAGAATGCCGTTGACCCGGATGTCGTGTTCGGCGAACTCGTACGCCATCGAGCGCACCAGGTTCTTCAGCCCGGCACGCGCCGCGGAAGTGGCGACCATGTGCGGCTCGGGCTGGCTGGCCAGCAGCGAGTTGACGCAGACGATCGAGGCGTTCGGCTGGCCCTGCAGCTGAGCCATGAATGAGCGTACGGGGTTGATCACCGAGAAGAATTTAAGCTGCAGTTCCTCGTTCCAGGCCTCGTCACTGGTGTCGGCAAAGGTCGACACGCGGCCTTGCCCGGCGTTGTTGACCAGCACCTGGGCCGGGCCAAGGGTAGCCAGGCTGGCGGCGGCGAAAGCCCGTACGGATTGGGCGTCGAGTACGTCGCACACCTGGGCCAGCAGTTGCGCCTGGGGGAAGCGCTGGCGCAGGCGCGCTTCGGCACTGTCCAGGCGGTCTTGATTGCGGCCGCAGAAGGCCACCCGCGCGCCGGCTTCGAGCAGCAGTTCGACGCAGGCGTAGCCGATGCCAGAGGAGCCGCCGGTGACGATCGCCGTGCGCTCATGAAGTTGGTAGGGATTCATCTCAGTCCCTCATCAGCGCGGTGACGCGGCCGTGGCCTGCGTTGGGGGTGTAGTTGAGCAGCCGCGACAGCTCATCGGCGCTGCCGCGTACCTGGCCGAGCAGGTTGGCGAAATTGACGTGACCGATCTGCACGGTGGGGATGGTCAGGCCGAGCGCGGCGACCACCTGGCCGCTGGCGTCGCGCACGGGCGCGGCGACCGTGGAGATGGTCGACTCGAAGAAACCTTCGCCGCTGACATAGCCGCGCATACGGTCGGCCTGAACCAGGTCGAACAGCTCCAGCACGGTCTTTGGCGTGCACGGCGAGAACTGTTCCAGATGTTCTTCCGGGTACAGCTCGCGCAGCTCGTTCAGGCTCAGGTCGGCCAGCAGGATACGCCCCAGTACCGTGGCATGGGCCGGCAGGCGAGTGCCGACGGTGACCGCGCTGGAGAACACCGACGGCGGCGAGACCTTGGCCACGTAGACGATCGAGCGGCCATCGCGCACCACCAGGTTGCTTGGGTAGTTCAGGTGATCGCACAGTCGCGCCAGCAGCGGCTGGCCCAATTCGGTCAGCTCCAGCGAGGCCAGGTATTCGAAGCCCAGGCGCAGCACCGACATGCCCAGGCGGTACTCGTTGCCGCTGCGGGTAACGAAGCCCATGGTTTCCAGGGTGGTCAGCAGACGGAAGATGGTCGAGCGCGGCAGCGACAGCCGCCGGGCCAGTTCGGGGGCGGTCAGGGTGCGGTTCTGCCGGCTGAATTCGCACAGCAGGAGCAGGCCGCGTTCCAGGCCAGGGACGATGTACTTGTCCTGGTTTTCCTTTAACGAATCCGTATCGTTCATAGCACGCTACCTGTGAGAGAGGCGTCCAGTGCCCGGGCCAGTAGCCCGATCACGGTGTGTGGTTGTTCGATGGCGCAGGCATGGCCGGCACCGACAATGAGGCTGAAAGGGGCGCCCAGGCTTCGCGCCAGGGCCTTGCAGTCGTCGGGGCGGGTGATGCCGTCGGCGCTGCCGCAGTGCACTTCGCAGGGTGGGGTATCTGCTGGCCGTTCCAGCGCTATCGCGGGGCAAGCCTGTTCCCACGAAACGCTACGGCGGGCTGCATGGGAGCGAGCTTGCCCCGCGATAGCGTCAGCACTGCCAGGCGCATAGCGCAGCAGGTGATCGCCACACAGCAGCTCGATGGCCTGGCGGTAGCCGTGGGGCAACAGCCGCGCCATGTTCCACTGCACCCAAGCCAAGGCCATTGCGCTGGCGCTGGGCGACAGCAAGTGTGCGCTGCGTTCGCGGGCCAGCTGCGCGATGCCCAGCAGCTCCAGGCTATGCAAGCGCTTGTCGCGCACCACTCGGCCCTGCTCGGCCAGTTCCGCCGCGCCGTAACCGCGTGCGGGGCTGAGCAATACCAGGCGGCTGACCCGTTGCGGATGAGCCTGGGCAAGTGCAGCGGCGGTCAGTGCGCCGAGCGAGTGGCCGACCAGCACGCAGCGCTCGATACCCAGCGCATCCAGCGTCTGCAACAGCCGCCCGGCGTAGTCCTGGGCACTGGGCTTGGCCATCGGCAACGGCGCCGACTGGCCGTAGCCGGGTGCATCCCAGGCAATCACCCGCGCCCGCTCGCTCAAACCCAGGGCCACCTGCAGCCAACTGGCGGCGCCCGAGCCGATGCCATGCAGCAGCACCACGGCCTCGCCACTGCCGGCTTCGCGCAGCGCTTGCTGACCGTCGTGCAGACGCAGCAGGCGTTCGCAAAAGCGCTGCTCAAGTTGGCCGAGCAGCGGCGCCAGGAGGTTGTCGGTGACCGTTGTCATCGGCTTACCCGCGCTTGATCGAGGCCAGCGGGTGGGCTGGCGGATAGGTGGGGGTGACCGGCTTCTTGGCGCCGAGCATCACGCACATCAGCGCGTCTTCGTCACCGATGTTGATCTCTTCGCGGTACACCCCTGGCGGCACCGAAATCAGGTCGCGGTCGGTGAGGATGGTCTCGAAGCGCTCGCCGTCTTTCTCGATGATCACCTTGAGCTTGCCGCGCAGGACGAAGAACACCTCTTCCACGTCGGTATGCAGGTGCGGTGGGCCTTCGTGGCCCGCCGGGATGACCATGGTGGAGAAGGTGAAGTGCTCGGACGGGATGGTGTTCATGTCGCTGTTCACACCGGTGCCGCCAGTGCCCACATAGCGCATCTGTGCGCGGCGGAACTTGGGGTCGTAGTCGGCCTGGAACTTCAGCGCGTCCCAGTCGTAGCGGCGGGTCTGGTAGCGGGCGATGCGGGTCTGCATCCAGCTGGCCAGGTCGGCTCCGGCGGGGCGCTCCCAGGTTTTCGGGGTGGCGTGTTGCAGATTAAGGTCGGTCATGAACAGTCTCCTTGCTCAGGGCATGACGAACCCGCCGTTGACCGGCAGGGTTTGTCCAGTGATGAAACGCGACAGGTCGGACAGGGCGAACAGCACCGCGCCACTGACGTCATCGGGCAGTTGCGGGCGCTGGATCGCGCGTTGTTCGGTATACAGGCGGTGACGGGCCTCGGGCACGTAGGCGGTGGCCTCGACCAGCACCAGGCCGGGGGCGATGGCGTTGACGGTGATGTTGGCGTTGCCCAGCTCGCGGGCCAGGCTGCGGGTCATGGCGATCACCGCGCCCTTGCTGGCGACATAGGCGAGCAGGTTCGGCGCGCCCCACAACGGCGTGTCGGAGGCCAGGTTGATCACCGCGCCCCGGCCACTTTCGCGCAGTGCCGGCAGGGCCGCGCGGGTCATCAGCCAGGTGCCACGCACATTGACCTGCATGACCTGGTCCCAGGTTTCGATGTCCAGCTGTTCACAGCTCTTGCCGCCGGAGTTGGTGATCGAGGCGTTGTTGACCAGGCCATCGAGGCCGCCCAGGCGCTTGACGGTGCGCTCCATGCAGGCGTCGATGGAGTCTGGGTTGGCCAGGTCCAGGGTGACCCCGCTGACATCCAGGCCCCGTTCGTTCAGTTCGCAGGCCGCTTGTTGCACACGACCGGCGAGCACGTCGGCGATCACCACCCGGGCGCCGGCCTGTGCGATCGCTTGGGCGAAGGCATAGCCCAGGCCACGGGCGCCACCGGTGACCAATACGCGGCGGCCTTCGAGCAAGTTGTTGAAGGAGCTCATCATTGGGTACTCAACATGGCTTTGGGGAGGTAGTGCAGAACGCGTTTCTCGGCCCAGACCACCGCGCCGTAAGCCAGCACGCCGATCAGGGTGAGCATGACGATGGCGACGAACACCCCAGCGGTGTTGCCCTGGCCTTCGGCATCGACCAGCAAGAAGCCCAGGCCCTGGTTGCCGCCGACCAGCTCGCCGACGGTGACGCCGATCACCGCCAGGGTCGAGGCGATGCGCAAGCCGGAGAACAGCGCGGCCATCGCCGAAGGGAACTCGACCAGGCGGAAGATCTGCCAGCGGCTGGCGTTCATGGTGCGTACCAGGTTGATCATGTCCGGGTCGACTGTGCGAATCGCCGAGAGCACGTTGATCATCACCGGGAAGAACACGATCAGGATGGCGATGAGGATCTTGGGGTAGATGGTGTAGCCCAGCCACATCACGAACAGCGGGGCGAAGGCCACCTTGGGCGCGATCTGCAGCGCCAGGATGTATGGCGAGAGCATCGCTTCTGCCGACGGCGACAGGCCCAGCGAGACGCCGATGGCCACCCCCAGCAGGGCGCCCAGGGCGAAGCCGACGATGATCTCGAAGGCGGTGATCAGGGTGTGTTCGAGCAGGTTGCCGGACTGCCACATCAGCAGGCTTTCCTGGGCCACGCGGCTTAGTTGCGGCATGACGAACTCCGGCATGCCGAGCAGCCCCGGGCCCCATTGCCAGAGCACCAGGAACAGCACCAGCAGGGCCACGCTGCCGGCGACGGACGGATTGAGGTTTCTCATCGGGCGATTACCTTGTCGTTATCCACGCGGTCACTTGGCCGCAGTGCTGGTTTCGATGAACTGGTTGCTGTACAGCTCGTCGAGCTTGGGCTCGCGCGGCACGATGCCTTCGCTGACATAGAACTTGCGCACTGCATCCAGCCGCGCCGGGTCGATGCGGCCCAGCACCGGCTGACCGGCATAGACGTACTCAACGTACAGGCGCAGGGTTTTCTCCAGTGAGGCTTCTTTGCCGGCGTAGGCAGGCACCGCGCGGGCGAAGCTGGCGGCGGCGGCCTTGGGGTCGTCGATGATGTCCTGCAGGCCGCGCAGGGTGGCCTGGACCACGCCGCGGACGATCTGCGGGTGGTTTTCGATGGCGTCGTCGGACGCCAGGATCGCTTGGGCCATGCTCTCGAACACTTGTTCGCGCGGGATCAACTCATACTTCAGGCCGGCGTCCTCGGCGTTGATCACCCAGTCCGGCACGCCGGCCATGGCCTGGGCCTTGTTGGCCGAGAACAGCTGCCACACGCCCGAGGGGCCAGCGGCCTGGATATCGACATCGTCCTTGTTCAGCCCAGCCTTGCGCAGCGAGGCGAGCAGGGCGTAGTAGGTGGTGTCGGAGTACGACATCACGGTCAGGGTCTTGCCCTTGAGCTGGCTGATCGAGCGGATCTTCTCGTCGGCGTTGGTGGCGATCATGGTCACCCCGCCGCCGCCGAGCACAGCCACGGCGCGCACCGGGATGCCATTGGGGCGCACGATGATCGGCGTGTCACCGATGGCGCCGCCGACCAACGCATTACCAGCACCGATCTGCTTGGCGACATCGACACCGCCCTTGGCGGCGATGAAGGTCAGGTCCAGATCCTGCGCCTGGTAGTAGCCCTTTTCCTTGGCGATGATCCACGGGGCGAAGGCCGGCAGGCTCGGCGGCGCGGGTAGCAGATAGGTGACCTTGGTCGGTGCGGCCTGGGCCTGGACGGCCAGGCTCAGGGCGAGGGCGGCCAGGGCGGTGTGAGCCACGCGCTTGATAGAGGTGGTGAACATGCTAACTCCCAAGTGATGAGTGGGGCGTCGATCAGTGCAGGTCGAGGCCTTCGCCGACCTTCAGCAGATCCATCAGGCGGCCAGCCAGCGGGCCGATTTCCGGCAGCTTGCGGCGCTCGAGCGGGTTGTCGCGAAACGGCAGGTCGATCTCGATTTCTTCGATGATGGTGCCGGGGCGGGCGCTCATCACCAGCAGGCGGTCGGACAGGGCGATGGCCTCGACCAGGTCGTGGGTAATGAACAGCGCGGTCTTTTTCTCCTCGAAGAGCATCCGCGCCAGGTCCTGCTGGAGGATCATCTTGGTCTGCGCGTCGAGCGCCGAGAACGGCTCATCGAGAAACAACACCTGTGGGTCGATGGCCAGGGTGCGCGCCAGGGCTGCGCGCTGGCGCATGCCACCAGACAGCTGGAACGGGTAGTGGTCGGCAAAGCCTTGCAGGTGGCAGCGATTGAGCAGATCTTCGGCAATCGACTTGCGTTGGGCAGCGGCCATGCCCTGGATCTCCAGGCCCAGCTCGACGTTGCGACGAATGCTGCGCCAGGGCATGAGCAGGTCTTTTTGCAGCATGAAGGCGACTTTCGGCACCGGACCGTTGACCGCTTCACCGCTGACCAGAACTTCGCCTTCGGTGGGGCGGTACAGGCCAGAGCCCATGTTGAGAATGGTGCTCTTGCCACAACCGGACGGGCCGATGATCGACACCACTTCACCACGGCGGATCTTGAAGTTGACGTCACGGATGGCAAACGGCGCCTCGGCCTGGCCCTTGGCCTTGAAGGCTTTGCCAACGTTGCGGAATTCGATTTCCGCCGGCGCTTGATCCTCCTTGGAACGCGGGGTATTCCACTGCGGGGCGATTGCGTACATCTCTTTCACAGCCATGGGAGAGTTCTCTGGTCTGTTTTATAGGTGATACGCGGTTTAGTGCATGAACAATGCCAGTTGTAGGAAAAAACTGATGTTTATTAAAAGTCTATATTTATTAATAAATTAGGAATATTTAACACGTTAAGTATTGTTTTATATATGAAACATGGTTTTTTATGTGGCACAAATATGCACAGCAACTGCGCATCCGAATGGATCAATGCGAGGCAGTTGGGCATTTGCGGTAACGAGAGGGAAAAGGCTGGTTTCATGGATGAAACACAGGATGGGATGGCGCGGGCAGAGCCCGCTCTATTGCGCCAACTTTGACAGCGGCGCTAGCCCTGTTTGAGCGGGCTTGCCGGCGCAGGGCTGCGAAGCAGCCCCAGGCATGATCACTGGAGCGTCTTTCGCGCCGGCTTGAGCACCAACCACAACGCCAAGCCAATCAGCACCCCACCATACAGGTGGCCCATGGACAGCGATTCGTCCAACAGCCACGCCCCCCACAGCACGCCAAACACTGGGATCAGGAAGGTCACGGTACTGGCCTTGACCGGCCCAATCTCGGCCAGCAAGCGGAAGTACAGGATGTAGGCAAACGCCGTGCACACCAGGCCCAGCCCCAGCAGCGACAGCCACACCTGCCAGCCACCCCAGCTGGCCGGCGGTTGGCTCAGGGCGCTCCAGGCGAACAGTGGGGTCATCATCAAGGTGGCGCCGAGCATGCTGCCCAGCGCCGACAGGCGGCTGTCCAGCCCACTGATCCAGCGGCGGGCGAGGAACCCAGCGAAGCCGTAGCAGGTGGTCGCCGCCAAGCAGGCCAGTGCCCCTTGCAGCAGGGCCAGATCCAACGCCACTGGGCCGGCACCACTGAGAATGCCGACGCCGAACAGGCCGAGGAAGATCCCGCACAGCTTGATCACGGTCATCGGCTCGCGGAAGAACAAGGCGCCAATCAGCACGCCCATCAGCGGCGTGGTGGCGTTGAAGATTGCTGAGTAGCCCGCCGGTAGCACTTGTGCTGCTACTGAATAGAAGGTGGCTGGGATCCCTGAGTTGATCATCCCCAGCACCAGGCAGGCGCCGAGTTTGCCATTGAAGTCCCAGCGCACCCGCGCCACGGCGAGGATCGCGATCAGCCCCAGGCAGGCGATCGACACCCGAAAGAACGCGGTCGGCACGGTACCAAGTTCGGGGGCGATGATGCGCATGAACAGAAAGCTCGCGCCCCAGACGGCGGCAAGGGTCAACAGGCGGGCAAGGGCGATGGGGCTCACAACGGTCTCCGGCAACAGGGCAGGGCGGCAGTGTACGGCACGGGGCTGAGCGGTTCTTGTGCTTTCTTGCTATGTATATCTGTGATTTTGAGGGCGCTATCGCGGGGCAAGCCCGCTCCCACGCCACATCCATTCTGCGCGGCGAAGAGCGTGGTGCCAGTTTCCACGCCACATCCCAGCCTGCACAGCGCATACGTGGGAGCGGGCTTGCCCCGCGATAGTGGCCTGGAGTTCACCAAACAGGCGCAGAGTGGCTAAGCTCAGCGCTTGAACCCCGCGCGGAGGCTCTTGTATGACCCAGCACTGGCCGGCCAGCGAGATCGCCCGGATGATCCTCGATGGCTTCGACAACTACCGCGAGCACTTTCGCCGCATCACCCTGGGGGCCCGCGAGCGCTTCGAGCAGGCGCAGTGGCAGCAGATCCAGCGCGCTGCCGCTGCGCGTATCAATCTTTATGAATCGAAGGTAGGCGAGGTCAATGGCTGGTTGCGCGATGCCTTCGATGAAGACGTGTTGCTAGACGTCGAGCAGTGGCCGTTGGTCAAGAGCGCCTACATCCGCCTGATCGATCCGCGTTTGGACGATGAGCTGTCCGAAACCTGGTACAACTCGCTGTTCTGCAGCCTGTTCAGTCACGACCAGATCAGCGATGGCTGTATGTTCATCCACACCACCCGGCCGGCGATGCGCAGCCACGAGCGTGCGGCGCAAACCCGTACCTATCGACTCGGCGACGGCGGCCTCAAGGGGTTGCTGCGGGCGCTGTTCGCGGATTACCCGTTCAGCGTCGGCTATGGCGATCTGGAAGGTGATTTGGTACGGCTGGAGGAGCAGTTGCGCGATTGCCTGCCGGATTGGGTGTGCAAAGATCCGGCGCTGGCCATCGAGCTGTTTTCACCGGTGCTCTATCGCAACAAAGGTGCCTATCTGGTCGGGCGCCTGTATACCCAGGATGAGCAGTGGCCACTGGTCATCCCGCTGCTGCACCGCGAGGAGCATGGCATCGAGGCCGATGGCTTGATCACTGATGAAGCCGAGGTGTCGATCATCTTCTCGTTCACCCGCTCGTACTTCATGGTCGATGTGCCGGTACCAGCGGAGTTCGTCAACTTCTTGAAGCGCATCTTGCCCGGTAAGCACATTGCCGAGCTGTACACCTCGATCGGGTTCTACAAGCATGGCAAGTCGGAATTCTACCGGGCATTGATCAACCACCTGGCCAGTACCGACGACCGCTTCATCATGGCGCCAGGGGTGCGGGGCATGGTGATGACGGTGTTTACCCTGCCGGGCTTCAATACGGTATTCAAGCTGATCAAGGACCGCTTCTCGCCATCGAAAACGGTCGACCGCGCCACAGTGATCGACAAGTATCGCCTGGTGAAGAGCGTCGACCGGGTCGGACGCATGGCCGATACCCAGGAGTTCGCGGATTTTCGATTTCCGCGGGGCAAGTTCGAGCCTGAGTGCCTGGCGGAGTTGCTCGAGGTCGCGCCCTCCACCGTGGTGTTGGAAGGCGATACGGTACTGATCCGCCACTGCTGGACCGAACGGCGCATGACCCCGCTCAACCTGTATCTGGAGCAGGCCAGCGAAGCCCAGGTGTTGGAGGCGCTGGAAGATTATGGGTTGGCGATCAAGCAGCTGGCTGCGGCCAATATCTTTCCCGGTGACATGCTGCTGAAGAACTTTGGTGTTACCCGCCATGGCCGTGTGGTGTTCTATGACTACGACGAGATCTGCTATCTGAGCGAAGTGAATTTTCGCCATATCCCGCCGCCGCGCTACCCGGAAGATGAGATGTCAGGAGAGCCCTGGTATTCGATTGGTCCGCACGATGTTTTCCCTGAAGAGTTTCCGCCGTTTCTGTTTGCCGATATCGGCCAGCGCAGGTTGTTCAGCCGTTTGCATGGCGAGTTGTATGACGCCGATTACTGGAAAGGGCTGCAAGCGGCGATCGAGGGCGGCAAGGTGATCGATGTGTTTCCGTATCGGCGTAAACAAAGGTAATTAGCTGGCACGCCATTAACCTTTCAGGCACTTGAGTTCACTGAAGCTGGTGCGCACTTTGATCAACTGCTCTTGCAAGTATTGGCGCTGGGCAGGGCTGCTTTCGCGCATCAAGTCGACCAACAAGCTACGCGCCTGTAGCTCGGAGTTCTGAAACGCGGCGCGATACTCCGGCGTCCACAGACTTTCCTTACGTTGCAGCAACTGCGCCAGGCGCGGCTCGAAGTTGGGCGTGGCACGCTGATCCATGGCGAGCACCAACTGCTGCTGCCAGTGGGCGCGGTTGGCGATCCACTGGCGGTTCTGGTCGCCCAGGGCTTGCGCCCAACTCATGACGCGCTGGCGTTGGGCCGCGTTGAGCTCTCCTAACCAGGGGGTCAGGCGTTTTTCCATGCGGGTTGCGCGGTTCTGGATCTGCTTCGGTAGTGGCGTTTCGACGTATTTGCGTTGACGTTCGCGGATATCCTCCCTAAACGCCTGATGCATCTCTTCGACTTGCGCATCGTTCATGCCGCGCAGCAGCTCGGTGGCCGATGGGGTGATCGCCTCGGTGACCCGAGCAATCGCCTGGCGCGCCTCGGCAGTGCGCTGCTGCAGGGCTTGATCGGTGACTTGGTCACGGGCGACCATCTCGCGCATCTTGTCCAACCAGTCCAGATAGCCTGGTAGTTGGGTCTTGCAGTGCCAGGCCAGGTGCTGCTGCAAGCGCTGGTCGAGCCAGGCTTTTTGCTCGCGGTTCATGTCCAGATAGTCGCCCAGCGACCACGGCACCAAGGTGTCGAGGTTGCGATAGGCCAGGTCGATGCGGCTGCAGGCGACGACGGCCACGACAACACCGAGGCCGATCAAGATAGGGCGCAGGGCTTTGGTCAGGCGCTTGAGCATGAGCGAATCCTTGCTGAAGACTGGCCAGGGTGTAGACGCGCCAGTGCTCGTGGCGGTTCCGCTGGATCAATCCCCGGTGGTCGTTGCTGTCACTATAGATCCGGCCACCGTGATTGGCGCAGTGATTGATCAGTGCAGGGATTTCTGACCGGCGTAGGCCTCTATCCAAGCGCTCGTCTGGAGGCTCTGGGCCGGATATGGCATCATGCCGAGGTTTGGCGTGTAGCCAACGCAAAGCACTGGTACCTAGGTTTTATGCAACCGAATCACTTGTTGTACTTCTTGTACGGTAAAAAAAGTATTTACCGGCGTGAAGCGCAGTTCAGCATCCTGTCCGCCCTGCGTCATCAGGCCAATCGCGAGAGCTTCAGCATTACCGTGCTTACTGATCAGCCACAGGCATTGGCTGGCTGGCCGGTTCGCGTCGTGGCATTGGATGAGGCGACGCTCGCCGACTGGATGGGCACTGCAGGCTATGTTCATCGACGCAAGGCCTGTGCCATTCGCCTGGGTCTGGAGCTTGCGCGCAAGACTATTTTCGTTGATACCGACACCATCTTCCTCAGCGATCCGGCCGCGCTGTTCGAGCGTGTGAGCGATGATCAGTGTGTGATGGATCAGTTTGAGTTCCACTGGCGCGAAGCATCCAAGCGCAAGGATTACACTGGGCTGGTCAGCCAACTAGCGGCCAGCGGTGGGACTCCGCCCGCCAGCCTGCGGTTGTATAACAGTGGCATCTGCGGGATGACCGCGCAGGGTGTGGCACAAATGGATCAAGCCATAGGCCTGATCGACCAGTGGGCGCACCTGCACACTCAGTTGCATACGTTGGAACAGATTGCCGTTTCATTCGTGCTGGCGGACAAGCAGGTGGCTGAGGCACGCGACTGTGTGCACCACTACTATTCGCAGAAGGACTACCACCACGCGATGCTGAAGCTGTTTTTCCAGACGCATGGGGAGCACTTCAGTCAGGCTCTGGTCGAGGCGTCAGGCGAGGTGCCAAGCCATATACCGCCCCTGAGCCTGGTCGACAGGGTAACCAACAAGTGCAAGCTTTGGCGGTTGCACCCAGACCTGCGCAGGATCGGCAGGTATTACCTGCTGGGCCGCACACCTCGCCCTGGCGCTTATTTGGACGCTTGTCGTGAAGTGTGGTGGGGCAAGGCCCTGGCTGCACTCGACAAGCAGCAGCCGAGTCAAAGGAAGCGGGCTCAGTTGGACAAACTATGGGGGCATGACCGGGATTTTCGTGCATTTGCCGAGCGTCGGGCCACACTGGCTGGCTGATTGCACTGGCGAACACGCGCTCAGCCTGTACCTTTCACCACGCATATCAGCCCTGGCCTCGTGGCCCGGGCATCAATCGACAAGGCGTCCACTGACTGGGTGCCTTGTGATGAGGGTTTTTCACACATGGCTCTACTTGGGCGCTACAACAGTCTGCAAATCGTCAAACATGTCGAATTCGGCCTTTACCTGGATGGCGGCGCGGATGGCGAGATCCTCCTGCCGCGGCGCTACATCCCCAAGGATACGCCGACCGAGCTCGACGACTGGCTCAACGTGTTCATCTACCTGGACAGCGAAGACCAACTGATCGCCACCACCGAGAAACCCAAGGTGCAGGTTGGCGAATTCGCCAGCCTCAAGGTCAAGGACATCAACGGCGCCGGTATCTTCCTCGATTGGGGGCTGAGCAAAGACCTGCTGATGCCTTATTCCGAAGAGCAGCAGCCGCTGAAAATTGGCGATTACTGCGTGATCCACGCTTACCTGGACAAACGCACCCGGCGCATCACCGCCACGGCGCGGCTGGACCGTTACCTGGACCGCACCCCGGCCGAGTATGCGGTGGGCCAGCCGGTCGAGCTGCTGGTAGCGGGCGAGACGCCGATGGGCTTCAAGGCGATCATCAACAACCGCCATTGGGGCCTGATCCACAGGAACGAGGTGTTCAAGTTCCTGCGCTCGGGCATGCACGAGAAGGGTTTCATCAAGGAAGTGCGTCACGACGGCAAGATCGCCCTGAGCCTGCAGCCGGTCGGCCAAGCCCTGGCCGATACCCTGCAAGAGCAGATCATGGCGCGCCTGGAAGCAGAAGGCGGCACCCTGGCGGTGTGTGACAAGAGCGATCCGCAGCTGATCAGCAAGCTGTTCAACGTCAGCAAGGGCAACTTCAAGAAGGCCATTGGCGCGTTGTTCAAGGCGGGCCGGATCGTCATCCATGACGATCGCATCGAACGGGTCTGATCAGACCTGCACGAACGGGCGGAAGTCCAGTTGCTCGCCGCCCGGGCGGGTGTCGCGCAGCAGTGAGTCGCGGTCGGCGCTCAGCGCCAGGCTGATGGTCGAGCGACGCTTGCCGGGCTTGCGCACTTCCATCTGTTCTTGATGGGCGCGCAAGAAGTTGATCGGCACCTTCAGGTGCTGCAACTCATCGGATTCGGGGGTGTGCAGCAGCAGGTTGACCCAGTCGGGCTGGCCTTTGCGCAGCAGCGCCATCGGCACTTCGAACCACCACAGGTTGCGCTTGGTGTCGAGAATGGCGAACAGGGAGTTGTCGCTGTTGAGCACCGGCCGGGCCAACGCTTGGTTGCGCCGGGCGATGGCGGTGGGTTTGTCGAGTTTCATGCAGGTTCCTGCGGGTTGACGCTTGGGTGACCTGACATTGTGCGGGGTGGCAGGAAACCGAGCAAGGCATACCGGCCTCTTCGCGGGCAAGCCCGTTCCCACAGGTACCCCGCTGAATCCAGAGTCAGCGGGGTACCTGTGGGAACGGGCTTGCCCGCGAATGGGCCGCACGCCGACTCATCTGCCTTAGCGCTTTAACGGCTGACTCAACTCCGAAGTGGCCCCATCAGCAGTGGTCACCGTCGCGGTAAAACTGTGCAACCCCGCGGCATTCTGCAGCGACTGGGCAAACTGCGCCCGCCCATGTGCATCGCTGTTGACCAACACTTCCCCCAGGTACTGCTCCGCTTCGGTGGCTTGGGCATTGGCATTGCCGAACAGCTCGATACGCAACAGGCTCGACGCAGGCCCCTGTACCTCGCCTCGTACAACCTCATTACGCAAGGCGGTCAGCCTCGGTGGCTGCTGGTTGTGATTAGGCAGCGGCTGGCAAGGCTTGGGCTCACCCTTGGCGTCACAGATGATCGCTTGCTCTGCCTTGGGCAGATCTGCCCCGACGCCCCGCGAACCGACGTACAGCGCATGGGCCTGGGCCGGCACGCCGAAGATGATTGCGCCGGTGCGCTGATCGGCGACACACGAACCGCCCGCCTCGCAGCGGCGAATGTCCTGGCTGTTGGCCCAGATGCGATTGGCGGTCAGGCGGGTGCGAGTGGTGTCTGGTTCCGGGCGCAGGGCCACGCCGATGCGGTTACCGTGGATCAGGTTGCCATCGAAGATATTGCCCTCGCCGGTCACGCTGACGCCGATGGAGTTGCCGCTGAACGTGTTGGCACCCAGGTAATTGCGCTTGCCCCAATTGATCTGCAGGCCGTCGGAGTAGTTCTCGAAGCGGTTGCGCACCACGCTGTTGTCGTTACCCAAAAGGATTTCGATGCCTTGCGAGGGTTCAGGGTTGGCCTCGGTCGAACGGAACAGGTTGTCGGCCACCAGGTTGAACGCGGCACCGCGTGTCAGCTCGAGGCCATCGCCGTTGTCGATCAGCTGGTTGCGCAAGACCTTGTTGTTGTTCGTCGTTGTGGCAGTGGGGTTACCGGCGCCGTCATCGCCGGTGAGCATGATCCCGGCGCCGCCTTTGTTGGCAACGATGCGGTTGTCTTGGATGACGTTGCCGCTGGCGCGGTTGACCAGGATGCCAATGCAGAAGTTACGCACCTCCAGCCCGCTGATCTGCACCCCTTGTGTGTCGCGCAGGACCAGCCCAGGGTGGGTGGTGGTGCGCACGTTGGTGCCGAACTGGCCGGGCAGGGCGCCAGGGCAGGTGCGTACGCCTTGGTCCTTGATGTAGCCGGAGCCATCGATGGCAATGTACTGGCCGTCGCGTGCCCAGGAGAGGCCGGTGATGCGCACCGGGCCCTTGATTTCTGGCAGGGGGCTGTTGGGCTTGATGACATAGGGCGGCTGACCGACCGCCGCGATGTCGATCTGGTAGCGGCCAGGGTTTTTATTGTTGGTCTCGATCGCCCAGCGCAAGCTGCCGGGCTTGCCGTCATCGGCGTAGCGGTCGACCTGCAAGGTTTGCGGGGTAATCTGGGGCGTGGCCAGGGCCGATAGGGGGAACAGCGGCAGCAAGGCTGCCAGCACAGGCATTAAGCGCATGGGTGCGGGATTCCAAAACTGTTGTTGTTATCAATGGGCCACCTGCGGTGGGCGGCCGTTTGCAGGGATTCTAGGGAAGCTATACCCGCTTGCGCAGGCAGTGCGGCTGAATCGGTGCGGTATTCGCCCGCTGATTGCCGTTGGGTGGGCGATCAGCAAATCAATTGAAACTCTGGCCAAGGGGCATGAGTCGATCCTATGTCGACACGTTTTCTCGTGTCTTTGCCTCAAGGAGATTTCCCCATGAGTGGTACCAAAGACAAAGCTAAAGGTTTGGCCAACGAAGCGGTGGGCAATATCAAACAGGGCGTTGGCAAGGTCACCGGTAACGAAAGGCTCAAGGGCGAAGGCAAAGCCCAAGAGGTCAAGGGTGAGGTTCAGCAAAAGGTTGGCGAAGTAAAGGATGCTGTGAAGAAGCCTTGACCGTCTGCCGTGTAGGAAAACGGCTGCCTATAGGTGGCCGTTTTCTTTTTGTGCGGCAATGAGCAGCAACGGCGCGCGCGTGGTCTATTAGACTTGCATGCAATCAACAAGGCCTGCCCGGGTAGTCGGCCTGCCCCAAGATGATCGAGCGGCGAAAGGAGACGCTATGATTTTCCCTGCCCTGCAAGGCCTGCCCTTGCACCGTGTGTTGGTGCGCACCGTCAGCGAGTTTCTCGATGACGAGATGTCCACCTATGCCTCCGCGCTGGCTTACCAGATGCTGTTTTCGCTGTTCCCGTTCCTGTTGTTCCTGATCGCCCTGATCGGTTTCCTGCACCTGCCAGACTTTTTCTCCTGGCTGCGCTTGCAGTCCGAGCTGGTGCTGCCGCCGCAGGCGCTGGAGCAAGTCAATCCGGTGATCGATCAGTTGCAGCAGTCCAAGGGCGGCCTGCTTTCAGTCGGTATCGTGATTGCCCTGTGGACCGCTTCGGCCGGTGTGCGGCTGATGATGAGCGCGATGAACGCCGCCTACGACGTGCCAGAAGGCCGGCCGGTTTGGAAGCGCATTCCGCTGTCGATTTTCTATACCGTCGGCATCGCCGGCATGCTCCTGGCCGCCGCCGCCTTGATGGTCTTGGGGCCGCAGGTAATGGAGTGGATCGCCGCGCAGATCGGCATGCAGGAGTTCATCGTCACCCTGTGGACCATCCTGCGCTGGCCGGCGATCATCGTTCTGATGATGGTGGCGGTGGCGCTGATCTACTACGTCATGCCGGATGTGAAACAAAAATTCCGCTTCATTACCCCAGGTTCGGTGCTGGCCGTGGTGGTGTGGATCATCGCCTCGCTGGGCTTTGGCTACTACGTCAAGACATTCGCTGACTACAACGCCATGTATGGCAGCATCGGGGCGATCATCGTGCTGCTGCTGTACTTCTATATTTCTGCCGCCGTACTCTTGCTCGGTGCCGAGATGAATGCGGTGATCGAACACATGTCTGCCGAAGGCAAGGATCCTGGCGAGAAGGATTTCGACGGCAGCAAGCCGCAGGAAACCATCACCGTGCTCGGCCATGAGCATCCTGCTGCAGCCGAACCCCACCAGACCCGTGAGCCGAACCCCTGATGATCCGTGACATCCTCAAGATGGGCGATGAACGCCTGCTGCGCATTGCCCCACCGGTGCCTGAGCACATGCTTGGTAGTGCCGAGTTGAAGCAACTGATCGACGACATGTTCGAAACCATGCGCCATGTTGGCGGGGTCGGCCTGGCGGCGCCGCAAATCGGTATCGATCTGCAACTGGTGATCTTTGGCTTCGAGCGCAGCGAGCGTTATCCGGATGCCGAGCCGGTGCCCCAGACCATTTTGATCAACCCGCTGATCACCCCTTTGGGGACCGAGATAGAAGAGGGGTGGGAAGGTTGCCTGTCGGTGCCAGGCCTGCGCGGGGTGGTGCCACGCTACAAGCACATCAGTTATTCCGGGGTCGATCCCCAGGGCACTCCGATCGACCGCTTTGCCGATGGCTTTCACGCCCGGGTGGTTCAGCATGAGTGCGACCACCTGATTGGCCGGCTGTATCCGTCGCGGATCCAGGATTTTTCCAAGTTCGGTTATACCGAGGTGTTGTTCCCAGGGCTTGACGTCGCCGACGACTGATTGCGCACCATTGCCAGCAGGTTCTTGCTGCGCTGGTAGCGCGCCAGGCGCATGGCCAGGGCCTCTGGCAGGCTCTGGCAAGGGCTGAAACCCAGCCGCAGGTAGAACGGCAGCAGATCAGGGTGACAGAACAGCCAGGTGGGGCCACCGGTCTGCGCCAGGGCTGCATCGATCAGTTGGCCTGCCACCCCACGGCCGCGCCATTGCGGGTCGACCAACAGCCCGGTCAGCCAATGGCCTTGAGCAACTGGGGTCAGGCTCAGGCCCGCGATGATTGCCTGCGCTCGGGCTACCCACAGCTGGCCGTCGGCGGCTGCGCGCATGCGGGTGCCGTGTTGCTTATAGAAGTTGTCGAGCAAGCGGCGCTGTAGGCCGATCAAGGGGGTGAATTGGAAGGGTGGCATGGTTTTCCTGGGGGCAATGCTGGCGTGATCGCGGGACGAGGCCGGCAATGAATACAATTGGAGCTGCTCTAAAACGCGGTTTTCAGCCTTTCAGGTCGGAGTATTTTGTCGCAGATTGTTGCAAATCGCGCAAGGGTGAATGTCCGACTGCGGGCTTCAACTATTGCAGACCAGGCGTAAAATTCAATCATCCCCCCAGCAGTACGACGTAGCGGGATCGGTACTTCGTGTCATCTTCGCAGTTGATGACAACTTCTCCGCGCCATTGACGGCATATTGAAGTCAATCGATCAGCTTGATTGCCTTGAAGGCCACACTCCATGAAAGCATTACTGATTCTTGCATTGGTCGGTATGTCCTCGTTCGCCCTCGCCGATGAGGTCCAGCCTGTTTCCAGCCAGTCTGTGGTCGAGCAGTACGACTACTCAACCAACCTCGACATCAAACGCGTGATCAGCCTGTCGACCATCCCCAATGTCTGCGAAGTGGTGCCTGCCACCATGACTTACGAAGACCATCAGGGCCACGTCCACACCATCCAGTACCGCGCCATGGGTGAAGGCTGCAGCCAGGGCTGATCAGCCCAGCCCCAAGGCCTGTCGCACGGCTTCCAGCCCTTGTTTGAGTTGTGCCCGGCTGGTAGCCGCCGACAGACTGATGCGCACGGCCTGCACTTGTTCGACGCCAATTGCGAAGACACTCGCTGGCACCACCTCTACGGCGCGTTCACGGCATTTGCGCACCACCGCTTCTGCGCTTTCGCCGGTGGCGACCCAAATATGCGGTGAAGGGATAAGGCCGTTGACCAGCGCCTCGCCCAGCAGACTACGCGCCAAGCGCCAACGCACTTGAATTTCTGTGCGATTGCAGGCCAGGCGGCGTGCTGCAGTGCCGTCTTCTAGCCACAGACCGGCGATGCGCAAGTTCAAGGGTGAAACCGGCCAATGGGTGGCTTGGCTGTGCGGATCGATCTGCGCCAGCAGCGCTGGACGGCCTACGATCCAACCCAGTCGCAGCCCGGCGGCGACGGTTTTCGACAGGCTGCTGATGAGGATGCCCTGGCCATCGAGCAAGGGGTACAAGGGCGGTTGATCGGTCAGCGCGCCATACACATCATCCTCGACCACCAGTAGCTTGTGGCGCTTGACCACCTCGGCGATGGCCTGGCGCCTGGCGGCGTCCATGCAACTGCCGGTGGGATTGTGCAGGGTCGGGGTTATCACCAATAGCCGCGACCCACTGGCGCGCGCCACGCGGTCCAGCTCATCCGGACGCAGGCCGTGCTCATCCAGGGCCACCCCGTGCACCGGCAGGCGCAACTGGCGGCAGGCGGCCTTGATGCCGGGTGCGGTCAACGCCTCGACCATTACCGGCGCGCCATCGGCACACAGCGATTGCAGCACGCAGCCCAGCGCCTGCTGCGCGCCCCCACATAGCAGCAGTTCATCGATCGCCAGCGTCAGCCCGCGATTGGCCAGCCAGCGCGCGCCGTGCAGGCGGCCAAGGAGCAATTGCTCGGCGTCCAGATAATGGTCGAGGAGTTCACTGGCACCCTGATCGAGCAGGGCGCGCAGGCTGTGCTGCAGATCGTGGCTGTGCGGGTCGACCACTGGCACATTGGTTGACAGGTCGATCACCTGCTGCTGTGCGTCATGCCGCTTGAGGCGAAACAGCGTCGCCTCCTTGCTCCCCGCCAGGACATAGGTGCCTCGGCCCACTGCGCCTGCGACCAGATGGCGCGCGGCAGCTTCGCGATAGGCTTGCTGGGTGGTGCTGGGGTTGAGCCCCAGTTTCCAGGCCAGGCGCCGCTGCGGTGGCAGGCGCTCACCGACTTTCAATTCGCCGCGCTCGATCGCCTCGGCAATCGCCTCGACCAGCGCCAGATAGCGCGGCTGGCCGTTCTCAGCAAGGTTGGGAATCCACACGAAATTGCTACCCATGCAATATATCGATTTACCCATACAATGCCCTGCGCCTAGGATCGGATCAACCTCAGCCCCGATGAAGGATGATCGCCATGTTCGACCTGCCTGCCCTGCGTGAAGCCGCCGCTTTCGTGCACCAGCATGTTCCCGCCACCGCTCAGCACGCGTGGCCTTTGCTAGCCGAGCGGGTGGGCTGCAAGGTGTGGGTCAAGCACGAGAACCATGCCCCTACCGGTGCATTCAAAGTGCGTGGCGGGTTGGTCTATGTGCGCTCGCTGCTGGCCAGCGGCAAGCCGCCACGCGGGCTGGTCACGGCTACCCGTGGCAACCATGGCCAGAGCATGGCGCTGGCCGCGGGCCAGGCGGGTATCCCATTGGTGATCGTGGTGCCTGAGGGCAACTCGCGGGAGAAAAACGCTGCCATGCGCGCGCTGGGCGCCGAGCTGATCGAGCATGGGGTGGACTTTGACGTGGCCCGCGAGGAGGCTGCCAGGCTGGCCGCCGAGCTTGGCTATGAGATGGTGCCGTCGTTCCACGCTGAACTGGTGCGCGGCGTGGCGACGTACGCGCTTGAGTTGTTCGAAGCCGTGGCGGAGCTCGATTGCGTCTACGTGCCGATCGGCATGGGCTCAGGGATCTGTGGCCTGATCCAGGCGCGCAATCTGCTGGGGTTGAAGACGCAGATCGTTGGCGTGGTGTCCAGCGCTGCCGATGCCTATGCGCAGAGTTTCGAGCGGGGCCGGATCGTCACCACCGCGACGGCCGACACCTTTGCCGATGGCATGGCCTGCCGGGTCCCTCACCCGGATGCCTTCGCCATGATCGGCGAACATGCGGCGCGGATCGTGCGGGTCAGCGACGAGGAGATCGCCCAGGCCATGCGCCTCTACCACGAGACCACTCATAACAGCGCTGAAGGCGCAGGTGCGGCCGCTCTGGCAGCGTTGCTCCAGGAGCGTGACAGCCAGCAGGGCAAGCGGGTGGCGGTGGTGCTCAGTGGGGCGAATATCGATCGCCAGCGTTATGCACAAGTGCTGCTGGATTAAGCCGGCAGGGAGTGGCGCTCAGCGTTAGCGTGTTGAAGGTTTAGGCATCAGCAATTTGTTCCAATACAATTTGCCGTATCTTCCGTTAGATAGCTGCTTGCCCTTTCGTAGTCGAGTCCCCATGCCTTTTTCCAATGGTTTTCTCCTCAGCCTGTCCCTGTGCCTGGACATCGGCATTGCCAATATCGCCATGATCACCCTGGCCATGCAGCGCGGCTTTGTTCAGGGTTTCTGGTTGGGGCTGGGCACCTGCGTGGGTGATTTGGTCTATGCCGTTGCGGCGCTGGCGGGGATGACGGTGTTGCTGCAGTTCGAGACTGTGCGCTGGGTCTTGTGGCTGGGCGGCTCGGTTTTGCTGGTGTGGTTTGCCGTAAAGATGCTGCTGGCGGCCTGGCGCGGTGGGCACGTGGATGGCCGGGCCGAGGTGGTGGTGGAGTCGGGCTGGCGCGAGTTTTTGCGCGGGATCTTCCTGGCCATGTCATCGCCCAGTGCGATTCTCTGGTTCGCCGCAGTGGGTGGGGTGCTGATCTCCCGTTCAGGGGCCGGCAGTATGCTGGATGCGGGGTTGTTTCTCAGTGGCTTCTTCGCCGCTGGGTTGCTCTGGTGCGTGAGCCTGTGCGGCGTTGCCAGCCATGGCGGACGCTTGCTGGGGGATCGCTTGCTGACTTGGTCATACCTGCTGTCGGCGGCGATCTTCTGCTACTTCGCGGTGTATGTGATTGTCTCGGGTTATCGGGAATTCATTCTGGTCGCGGCATAGCACTGCGGGGTAACGCCGTGTACGCGGCGATAGGCGGTGATGAAGTGGCTTTGGTCATAAAAGCCCAGGTCCAGCGCGACGTCTCGCGGGTGTAGGCCGATGCGCAAACGGCGCCGGGCTTCGATCAGGCGCAGTTGCATGTGGTATTGCAAAGGCGCCAGGCCGGTGGCCTTTTTGAAGCAGCGTACGAAATGGTACTTGCTCAGGCCAGCCGCTTGCGCCAGTTGATCGAGCTCCAGGCGCAGGTCCAGATGCGCGCGCATCAGGGCCAAGCTGTTGGCGATGGCAACAGAGTGTTCTCCTGGTGATTTCGACGGTTGCTCCAGCAGTTGGGCGAGTACCAGTAACAGTGCTTGTTCGCGCTGATCATCAGGCGCCTGGGCCAGTTCGAGCAAGGCGCTGAACAGGGCAGGGTGGTGCAGGATGCCTTGCTCGAAGCTGGGAGGCTGGGTGGTCGAGCGTAGGTTGTTGTCGCCGATGACCTGGCTCATGGCGTCGGTGCTCAGGTGCAGGCTGATGTACTCGACGCCTCCTTCAGCGAATTCCGAGGCCTGTACGGCCAGTGGGTTGTAGAGCGTGACCTGGCCTGGGGGGACTTCTAGTTCGTGGCCGTCGAGCCAGATCTGTTCGTGGCCGCTTAGGTTGGCGCCCAGCACGTATTCGTCATGGGTGTGCCTTGCGAAGCGTGCGCTGCCGTTGGCTCTTACCCATGAGAGATCGAGTTGTGGGGAGGCGTGCAGGGGTTCGCAGGTCAATGGCATGGGGGCTTCCTTGGTGGGTGGTGTAACGCTAGCGGAGCTGGGGTTGGGGGGGCAATGCTGGATTTGGTGTTCTGGTGTTCTGGTGTTGGGGGCTTATCCGTTTTTTGGGGTGCTGCTACTGGCCCCTTCCGCCCTTACGGCGGGTCACTTTTTGGCAAACGCCCCAAAAAGTAACCAAAAAGGTCTGCGCTCCACCATCCGGCCCTCCGCTGCGCTACGGGTCCCTTCGCGCAGCG
>Ga0213821_1000403_pt1 | contig 26942 bp, 23 predicted proteins | sample MC6MC0909MG_FD_179894 | JGI IMG/M metagenome (GOLD analysis project Ga0213821, IMG submission 179894) | Enriched soil aggregate microbial communities from Iowa State University, Ames, United States - MC6-MC0909-MG | ecosystem: Environmental > Terrestrial > Soil > Unclassified | place: USA: Iowa...
TGCTATTCCGCTATTTATCCCCTTGCTTATAAAAATTGTGTTAGATGATATTATTCCTGCGAATCATCTATCAGATGCAGAGAAAACAAAAGAATTATTTTATTGGTTAGGTGGTACCATCATTGTGTTCTTTATCATTCGGCCGCCAATTGAGTATTACCGTCAATATTTCGCTCAACATGTTAGTAATAAAGTGCTTTTTGATATTCGAAAGGAAATCTATGCCCATTTGCAGCGACTAAGTTTAAGATACTATGCAAATACAAGAGCCGGCGATGTTATCTCAAGAGTGATTAATGATGTGGAACAAACAAAAAACTTTATCATGACTGGTTTGATGAATGTTTGGCTAGATCTTGCCACAATTGTTATTGCCGTCATAATTATGCTGACAATGGATGTTAAGCTGACACTTGTAGCATTGATTGCGTTCCCATTCTATGCATTTAGTGTGAAGTACTTTTTTGGTAAGCTGAGGGATTTAACTAGAAAGCGCTCCAAGGCACTTGCAGGTGTGCAAAGTTATTTGCATGAACGAGTAGCTGGAATGAGCATAATTAAAAGCTTTACACTCGAAAAGCATGAACAAAAATTATTTAATCAAGCAAATGGTGAATTTTTAGAGAAGGCTTTGGATCATACAAAATGGAATGCGAAATCTTTTGCTGTAGTGAATACCATTACGGATGTAGCTCCGTTGTTAGTCATTGCCTATGCAGGCTATCAGGTTATAAATGGGCCGCTGTCTATAGGGACGATGGTTGCCTTTATTGCCTATATTGAAAGACTTTATGGTCCACTTCGTCGTTTAGTTAGTTCATCTACTACATTAACGCAGTCAATTGCTTCAATGGATAGAATGTTTGAATTAATGGACGAACCTTATGAGGTGAAAAATAAGACTGATGCCGTTGAGTTAAAACGGGTAAATGGTGAGGTCCACTTTGACAGCGTGGATTTTCAATATGAGGCTGATGGCTCGAAAATTTTATCCAATATTCATTTTACCATTAACCCTGGAGAGACAGTGGCATTTGTAGGCATGAGTGGTGGCGGAAAATCCACGATTATCAGCTTGATCCCACGCTTTTATGATACAACAAATGGTATAGTGCGTATTGATGGCTATGATGTGAAGGATGTAACCTTGCATTCATTACGTTCACAAATAGGCATCGTGTTACAGGATAATATTTTATTCAGTGATTCCGTAAAAGAGAATATTTTAATGGGCAAACCAGATGCTAGTGATGAAGAGGTCGTTTCTGCAGCGAAGGCAGCCAACGCACATGACTTTATCATGAGCTTGCCAAATGGCTATAACACCAAGGTTGGGGAGCGCGGTGTGAAATTATCTGGTGGTCAAAAGCAGCGTGTCGCTATTGCTCGTGTATTTTTAAAAAATCCACCTATTTTAATATTAGATGAAGCTACCTCTGCATTGGATTTAGAAAGTGAAGCACTTATTCAGGAATCATTAGAGCTGCTTGCACATGAGCGTACAACGATAATTATTGCTCACCGACTTTCTACAATTACACATGCTGATAAAATTATTGTCATTGATCATGGACAATTAATTGAAAGTGGTACACATGAAGAACTTATGCACAAGCAAGGCGTTTATTACAATTTATTCCAAGTGCAGCATTTAAATTGAAATTTATAATAAAAAATTTAAAAATAGTCTTCCGTTTAATTTTTAATGGAGGGCTATTTTTTTGCGATTTATGTAAAATAGTATCGTTTGATAAGAAATAATTAGTATGTAGGTCGAATTGGATAGAAAATATATGTTTCTATGTAGAATAATAATGATTGAAAGAGAGAATATTTTTAGTTAGAATTATCTGAAAATAGGGAATTAAATGATAGTTAGTGTATTATATTAATAGAATTATACAATTAAGTAAAATACAGGTAGGATGGAGCGATTGTGCATGAGGAAAAAGCTGCTAGAAATAAAAGGTTTAAAAACGACCTTTTTTACAGATGATGGGCAAATTCCTGCCGTTGATGATATCGATTTTTCTGTGCATGAAGGAGAAATACTGGGGATTGTTGGAGAATCAGGAAGTGGTAAAAGTGTCACATCACTGTCCATTATGGGATTAATACCATCACCCCCTGGGAAAATAACAGGTGGCGAAATATTATTGGATGGCAAAAATCTGGCGGCATTATCAGATAAGCAAATGCAAAAAGTTCGTGGCAAAGATGTAGCAATGATATTTCAGGAACCAATGACCTCCTTAAATCCTTTATTTACAATTGGAGATCAGTTAAAAGAGGCAATTTTAATACATCAACCAAAATGGTCGAAAAAGGAAGCGTTTGCAAGAGCGGTTGAAATTATGAAGATGGTTGGTTTACCCCGTGCTGAGTCATTATTAAAAGATTATCCACATCAATTATCAGGAGGAATGCGGCAGCGTGTCATGATTGCGATGGCACTTCTCTGTGATCCAAAGGTTTTGATAGCTGATGAGCCAACTACTGCTCTTGATGTTACGATTCAGGCACAAATTTTGCAGTTAATGAAAGACTTGAATAAACGTTTAAATACAGCTGTTCTATTGATTACCCATGATTTGGGTGTCGTAGCAGAGACATGTGAGCGTGTCATTGTGATGTATGCTGGACAAATTGTTGAAGAGGCGCCAATTCAGGAGATATTCGCTAACCCTAAGCATCCTTATACGCAAGGGCTTATTAAGTCTGTACCTGATATGCGTTATAAAAAGGATAACCTTTATTCGATACCTGGAAGTGTACCAAAGCCAGGGAGTATCAAGGTTGGCTGCCGTTTTGCAGCACGCTGTGAATTTGCGATGGATCGTTGTCAACTGGAAACACCACCTTTATATGAAGCAGCAGAGCAGCATAAATCGAGATGTTTTTTACTAGAGAAACAGGGGGTGGGGCAGGATGTCGAAAGTTTTGTTGAAAGTTGATGGCTTAAAAAAGTATTTTCCTATTCGACAAGGCATTCTTAATACACAGGTTGGGGATGTGAAGGCAGTGGATGATGTTTCTTTTGAGGTTTTTGAAGGAGAAACATTAGGCATTGTAGGGGAATCGGGATGTGGCAAATCAACTACTGGCCGATTGTTAATGCGATTAATTGAACCAACGGAAGGAAATATAGAATTCGCAGGGAAAGCGATTTCAGAATTATCCAATAATGAGATGCGTAAGGCACGAAGAGATATTCAAATGATTTTTCAGGATCCCTATGCCTCTTTAAATCCAAGACACAATATTGGAAAGATTTTAGAGGAGCCTCTTATTGTACATGGTATGGGTAATGCTAAAGAACGAAAGCAGAAGGTTTTGGAGCTTCTAGAAACGGTTGGTCTAAATGAATATCATATTAAGCGATATCCACATCAGTTTAGTGGTGGTCAAAGACAGCGTATTGGCATTGCTCGAGCCTTGATGACCAATCCACGTTTAATTATTGCAGATGAGCCAGTTTCAGCACTCGATGTATCCATACAGGCACAGGTTTTAAATTTATTGCAAAAGCTGCAAAAAGATTTAAAGCTGACATATATTTTTATTTCACATGACTTAGGTGTCGTGCGTCATATCAGTAATCGTGTTGGTGTGATGTATTTAGGTAAATTAGTAGAGTTGACAGCAAGTGAGGATTTATATGCAGAGCCGCTTCATCCATATACACAGGCTCTCTTATCTTCGGTTCCTGTTCCAGATCCTACGTTTGAGCGTGAACAACTGATTATTACTGGAGATATTCCGAGTGCTTCAAATGCGCCTAGTGGATGCACTTTCCATACAAGATGTCCATTTAAAAAGGAAGAATGTTCTCAAATAGTTCCAAAAATGCAAGAAGTAAAACCGGGTCATTATGTTGCTTGTCATCTCTATGATGCTATACAACATTCAATGATATAAAAAAACATAGGGGGAAATTTAATGAAGAAAAAAAAGCTATGGACTTTGGGTGTAATGTTTATCCTTGTTCTCTCGACAATCTTAGCTGCTTGTGGTGGCTCTGATACTAAGGATACGGGTAGTAAGGATACTTCAACTGGTGGCGATAAGGCTAATAGCAACGAACCAAAAATATTAGTCTATGGTCGTGGTGGAGATTCTGTAGCACTAGACCCTGCTGTTGTCACAGACGGTGAATCCTTTACGGTTACAGCTAATATATATGAGACTTTAGTTAACTTTGGTGAAAAAGATGTAACGATTCAACCAGGTTTGGCAAAATCATGGGAGCCGTCAGAGGATGGATTAACTTATACATTCCAACTACAAGAGGGTGTAAAATTCCATGATGGCACAGATTTCAACGCAGAGGCAGTTGTCAAAAATATTGAACGTTGGAAATCAAGCAATGATAAATATCCATATTTTAAAACTCAATTTGTCGTTGGTGACAAGCAAATTATAGAATCTGCTACTGCTGAGGGTGACTATACGGTTGTTCTTAAGTTAAGCCAACCACAAGCACCATTCCTGAAAAATTTAGCGATGTCTCCATTTGCAATTGCTTCTCCGAAAGCTTTTGAGGCAGATGAAGAGGGATTATCCACAAATCCTGTAGGAACAGGTCCATTCAAGTTTGTTAGCTGGGAACGTAATGCTTCGATAACGATTGAGAAAAACCCAGATTACTATATTGATGGCTATCCAAAATTAGATAAAGTTATTTATCGTTCTATACCAGAAAACACTGCACGATTAACTGAATTAACGAGTGGCAATATTGATGTAGCTGATGGCTTAAGTCCATCTGATAAAGGAACAATCGAAGGAGATGCCAACTTACAGCTAATTGAACGTCCTTCTATGAACGTTGGGTATTTAGGTTTAACAGTTACTCGACCTCCATTTGATAATGTAAAGGTGCGTCAGGCAGTAAACTATGCTATTGATAAACAAGCACTAGTGGATGCATTTTATGAAGGGTTAGCGGAGCCAGCGAAGAACCCAATGCCACCAGTAATTTCTGGTTATAACGATGAGGTTAAAGGTTATACGTATGATCCTGAAAAAGCGAAGGCATTACTTGCTGAAGCAGGCTATGATGGCAAAGAGATTGAGCTATGGGCAATGCCAGTACCACGACCATACATGCCAGATGGTCAAAAGGTTGCAGAAGCGATTCAAAAGAACTTAGAAGATGTAGGCATTAAATCTAAAATTGTGTCATATGAATGGGCTACTTATTTAGATAAAGCTGAAAAAGGTGAAGCAGATGCATTCTTACTTGGCTGGACAGGTGATAATGGAGATGCGGATAACTTCCTATATTCATTATTAGACGGCGATAATATCCATTCTAATAACTATACATTCTATGACAACAAAGAATTACACAAGCTATTAACAGCTGCTCAAACTGAAATTGATGAGGATAAGCGTAATGAATTGTATAAGCAGGCTCAAGTTATTATTTCTGAGGATGCTCCATGGGTTCCTCTTGCTCACTCTATTCCAATTTTAGCTGCTAACAAGAAAGTTACAAATTATATTGCGCACCCTACTGGCTCTGACCGTTTAGATGCAGTAGATATTCAATAGTAAAGTTCATTTTTTAATTGAAAAAAGGGATGTAAAGAATCTGCTTGCTTTTCTGCGGGTAAGCCGTGGAATTCTCGCAGATTCTTTTCTAGTAAAAGAAAATTATATTCTCCTGTATGAAAGATCTCATCTAAACATTTAAAGCCGTTTGGTGAAAGCTCAACCTTTCAACAGTATATAAAGACTTCAAAGTATATTATGAAAATCATAGAGAGGTGATGAAAATGCTTAACTATATGGGGAGACGATTCCTTCAACTAATCCCAGTTTTGCTTGGAATGACTTTTATCGTCTTTATGTTGATACGTGCAATACCTGGTAATCCAGCACAAGTTATTTTAGGACAACAGGCAACAAAAGAGGCGGTCGAGGCATTAAACGCAAGTTTAGGATTAGATAAACCTTGGTATACACAATATTTTAGTTATTTGTCAGGTATTTTCCAGGGAGATCTGGGGGTTTCCTTACGTACTAAATTACCTGTATCAGAAGAAATTTTTCCATACTTGGCAGCAACAGCTGAGCTTGCACTTTTTGCCATGATTATTGCTATCATTATTGGTGTGAATGCTGGCATTATTTCTGCATGGTTCCAAAATTCTTGGTTCGACTATATTGCAATGATAGTGGCATTAGTTGGTGTATCTGTACCAGTATTCTGGCTAGGTTTAATGGAGCAATGGGCATTTAGTAGTAAGCTTGGCTGGTTGCCTACTTCTGGTCGAGAGGATGTTCGAAACCCAATAGCCGCCATAACCCATTTCTATTTACTTGATACCCTTATTCAAGGACGCTTTGATCAATTCATTGAAGTCGTAAAGAGATTAATATTACCAGGAGTAGCACTTGCGACCATTCCGATGGCTATTATTGCAAGAATCACAAGGTCTTCTATGCTAGAAGTAATGCGCTCGGATTATGTACGTACAGCAAGAGCGAAAGGCCAAAAAATGTTTATTGTTGTTTATAAGCATGCACTAAAGAATGCTGTGATTCCTGTGTTAACGGTAATTGGTCTACAAACAGGATTACTCCTAGGTGGTGCCATACTAACAGAGACTATTTTTAGTTGGCCAGGAATTGGTCGTTATATTTATGATGCGATTGGCTTCAGGGATTACCCTGTTATTCAATCAGGTATTCTAATCGTTGCATTTATTTTCATCATGATTAACTTAATTGTGGATTTGCTGTATACAGTGATTGATCCGCGTATTAAATACAAATAGAAGGGAGCTGCAATGATGACTGGAGCAATGGATATCAAAAAAGAAGCAGTACCAACTCGAGAACGTGCGGTAGGTCCGTGGCTCGAAGGCTGGCGGAGCTTTAAAAAGAGTAAAGTCTCCCTTATAGGAGCAGGAATTGTTCTATTTTTTATTTTACTTGCTATAGTTGGGCCCTACCTTGCACCACAGGACATCAATGAACAAAATTTTGCGAAGCGCTTGTTGGCACCATCCAGTGAACATTGGTTTGGAACGGATGATTTTGGACGAGATATTTTTTCTAGAATCATTCATGGTGCACGGATTTCATTATGGGTAGGCTTTTTCTCAGTTATTTTATCCGTAATCGTTGGTAGTTTACTTGGTATTATTGCAGGCTATTATGGAAAATGGATCGATACGATTATTTCACGTATTTTTGATATTATGCTAGCTTTCCCTAGTATGCTGTTAGCGATTGCAGTAGTGTCGGTGCTAGGTCCATCTTTACAAAATGCATTAATTGCCATAGCAATAATTAACATTCCGAATTTTGGTCGTTTAATTCGCTCTAAAGTATTGAGTGTCAAGGAAGAGGAATATATTGTAGCGGCTAAAGCAATTGGCATGCGTGATACACGAATTTTATTTTCTCATATTTTACCGAATTCCATAACACCAATAATTGTACAAGGAACACTAGCTATTGCGACAGCCATTATTGAAGCGGCGGCATTAGGTTTCCTTGGACTAGGAGCTCAAGCACCAGCACCCGAATGGGGAAAAATGCTAGCTGATGCTCGGAAGTTTTTAATAAATGCTCCATGGACAATGATATTCCCAGGTCTAGCTATTATGTTAACAGTTCTCGGCTTTAACCTAATGGGTGATGGACTGCGTGATGCACTTGATCCAAAAATGAAAAGCTAGTATATGCTCATTAGCCTTCTACAAGTTAGAAGGTTTTTTAACTGCATTAAAAGAAACTCATTTACAGTGAAAACATCATGATTATGAAGATTTCTCGAAAATAAGGCTCATATTGGCATCGACATTTTGGAGCCATTAATTGAATTTTTTGTAATGTTATTTTAGACTTATTATAATGGTGAAAAACGACAATCTTTTATGAAATATATAAAGATTCGACTTTACATTATTTCTTTACATATAATCTTTTAGTTGGCAACACATAGTTTAGGAGGGTGATTAAATTGGGAATTAATTTGCAAAAAGGGCAACGGGTCGATTTAACAAAAGGGAATGCTGGTTTAAATAAAATCAAAGTAGGTTTAGGCTGGGACCCTGTAAGTCAAGAAAAAAGCGGCGGTTTATTTGGAGGCTTATTTTCAAGTAGAAATAGCGGCAGTGGTAGAAACATCGACTGTGATGCCTCTGTATTAATGCTGCAAGATGATAAGGTTGTTGCGGGAGACGATGTTGTTTATTTTGGAAAATTAACAAGTAACTGCCGCTCTGTTCAACATTCAGGTGATAATTTAACAGGTGATGGCGATGGTGATGATGAAGTTATTACAATAGAGCTGTCGTCTGTACCAACGAAATATAACAAGCTGGTGTTTGTTGTAAATATCTATGATGCAGCAAATCGTAATCAACACTTTGGCATGATTCAAAATGCATATATTCGTGTGTATGATGACAGGACAGGTAGTGAGCTAATTCGCTATAATTTAACTGATAACTATTCGAACTTAACGACGCTTGTCTGTGGTGAAATTTACCGCCATAACAATGATTGGAAATTTGCTGCAGTTGGAACAGGAACAAATGACGTGAAACTTGGCGACGTTGTTCGAAGATATCAATAAATAATTAACTAGGAGGAGAAAGATAATGGGTATTTCATTACAAAAAGGTCAAAAGGTAGATTTAACAAAAACAAATCCAGGATTAACAAATGTAATTGTTGGTTTAGGCTGGGATACAAATAAATATGACGGTGGACATGATTTCGATTTAGACTCATCTGTATTTTTACTTGCAGATACAGGCAAAGTAGCAGATCAAAATGATTTTATTTTCTACAATAATACAACAGGTGGCAACGGCTCTGTTGAACATTCCGGGGATAATTTAACTGGCGATGGTGATGGTGACGATGAAGTGGTAAAAGTTGCATTAACACAAGTACCTGCACATGTACAACGACTAGCATTTACTGTAACAATCCATGATGCAGAGGCACGCAGTCAAAACTTTGGTATGGTTTCTAATGCCTATATTCGTATTGTCAATGCTGCTTCCAACGAAGAAATTATTCGTTATGATTTAGGTGAGGATTTCAGTATTGAAACAGCAGTCGTAGTAGGGGAATTATACCGCCATAACGGAGAATGGAAATTTAATGCGATTGGTGCCGGTTACCAAGGTGGCTTAGCTGCACTATGTAATGACTATGGCTTGAGTGTAAACTAAAAAATTTCAACTTTGAACGGAAAGGGAGATTTTCAATGGCTATTCAATTAAGCAAAGGACAACGTATTGATTTAACAAAACAAGATCCAGGCCTAAACAGTATTGGAATCGGCTTAGGCTGGGATGTAAAGCAATTTGATGGTGGACAAGACTTTGACCTTGATGCATCTGTATTTTTACTAGATGCGTCAGGTAAATGCCGTAATGAACAAGACTTTATCTTTTACAATAATTTAACGAGCCCAGATCAATCTGTTGTGCATACTGGTGATAACCGTACAGGAGAAGGTGATGGGGATGATGAAAAGGTTCTTGTAAACTTAAAGCAAGTGTCTCCACAAATTGAAAAGATTGTTGTGACGGTTACAATCTATGACGCGGAGGGCCGTCATCAAAACTTCGGTCAGGTTCTGAATGCCTATGTTCGTTTAACGAATGAGGAGTCAGGGGCAGAAGTATTGCGTTATGATTTAGGTGAAGATTTCAGCATTGAAACTGCCGTTGTTTTTTGTGAGCTTTACCGCCATAATGGTGAGTGGAAGTTTGCCGCAGTAGGCTCAGGCTATCAGGGTGGCTTAGCAGCATTAGTTAATGCATATGGCCTACAATAATTTGGATAGGTAAAGACGGAGGATCTTTTTTGGACGTTTTCAACGAGATATTAAATACATATGCACAGTTTTTTAACTGGCACATGTGGGGACAGGTTTTAACAGATCCAGTATCATGGGGCCTAATTTTTTCATTAATTATTATGGAAGGCTTATTATCTGCAGACAATGCGTTAGTTTTAGCAGTTCTTGTTAAACATCTTCCAAAGCATCAACGAAAAAAAGCGTTAATGTATGGGATGTTTGGAGCGTATTTCTTCAGATTTCTCTTCATTGGTATTGGTGTTTACCTCGTGAAGTTCTCCATCGTTAAAGTAATTGGTGCGACTTATTTAATGTGGTTAGTCATACTACATTTTAAAAATAAGAGCGATGATGAAGGAGAAGCACATGAGTTTAAAAAGACGGGTTGGATGGTTCGCGTTTTTGGAACGTTCTGGGCGACTGTTATTTCAGTTGAATTAATGGATGTTGCCTTTTCAGTAGACTCTATACTAGCAGCGTTTGCGATATCAGATCAAGTTTGGGTACTATTATTAGGCGGAGTTTTAGGGATTATTATGATGCGTACTATCGCTGGAGTATTCCTATCATTGATAGAGCGAGTACCTGAGCTTGAAACAACTGCCTATATTTTGATTGCGATTATTGCTCTTAAAATGTTTGCAAGTATTTTTGGATTCCATCTTTCGCATGAATTATTCTTTATTATTTTAATTGCTGCATTCTTACTGACATTTGTTGTACACAAGATGAATAAGAAAACAGCCGTGTAAACAAGGCACTGTATTGGTCTGTAGGGAACAGGCTGATACAGTGCTTTTTTCACAGAAGGTATGCTATTACTGGGGAGAGGATTAAATGCAACACTTTGCAACAGAAGCAGAGACGATTTTTTATAAGAAGCCACAGCCCTTTACCAAATTGGATACGCCAGATATTCTGTCATATGCCTTAGGTGCGACTTTGTATATGCCAGCTTCCATGCCTAATATTGTGGGTTTGATTCAATCGCAAAAATATAAAGAGCTTACATCACTTGTCATTGACTTAGAGGATGCAGTAGGAGATACAGAGTTACTAGATTGTGAAGCAAAATTGATGGAGGATATTAGTGAATTATATGAGCTATATAACCAAAAACAATTGCAATTACAAGATCTACCACTCCTTTTTATTCGTGTACGTCATGTAGAACAATTTAATTATTTAATAACTTCATTAGGGAAGAAACAGGAAATATTAACTGGTTATGTATTTCCAAAATTTACGGCAGCACAAGGAGCCCAGTATTTTGAGCTACTTGAACAAACCATTTTGGAACATCATTTAACCTTATATGGTATGCCAATTTTAGAAAGTCGTGAGGTATTATATAAGGAATCTCGTATGGAGGCATTATTAAGCATTAAAGAAGTTCTACATCAATACAGGGAACGCGTATTAAATGTGCGTATTGGTGCAACTGATTTTTGTGGTATATATGGAATTCGCCGCCGTATGGACTCGACTATTTATGATATCAGTGTGATTAGAGATTGTATAGCAGATATAGTCAATGTCTTAGGTCGTGAGGAAGATGGTTTTGTTATTTCTGGGCCTGTGTGGGAGTATTTTAGTAATCAACGTGTATTAAAGCCTGCATTAAGAGTGACGCCATTTAGTGAAAAAGGTGCGCTTGATACAAGGAAAGCATTGTTAGACGATTGTTTAGATGGATTAATGAAGGAAGTTTTAATGGATAAACAAAACGGCATTATGGGTAAAACGGTCATTCACCCTAGTCATGTCCGTGTCGTGCATGCACTTTATGCGATTTCGTATGAGGAGTATTTAGATGCATTGAGCATTGTAGAAAATAGTGATGGTCACAAAGGTGTTATGAAAAGTCACTATGCTAATAAAATGAATGAAATCAAACCACATATGAGATGGGCGCAACGAATCTTAAAACAAGCACATGTCTATGGCGTTTATCATGAATCTTTAGATTTTGCCTCATTGTTATTAAATTCTGAAATAGGTGGTAGTGTTTATGCAGCAACAAATGAGTAAACTAAGCATTTTGCCAAATTATACAATTGATATTGAAGTCACTCATAATCCTCATAATTTTGCACTGACAGATTTATTTAAAATGGCAGCACGTATTAATAAGAAGAGACAGTTTTTGTTTGTGAGCACTGTACTTGGCAAGCATTTAGCTGTTCGTCCCCAAGTCCCATTACTGACTGGAACTCTTCTAGCCTGTATGTATAATCAGCATCTTACTGGTCAAAATGTGCTTGCTATGCCATCTGTTGTAAAAGCATTAAAAGCTTGTACAGAGTTGGATGGAATTCAGGATTCAACGGAGGGTTCCATACCACTGTCTGAGGAAACATTGTTTATTGGATTTGCTGAGACAGCCACGGCACTTGGACATGCTGTATTTAATGCATTTCAAACGAATGCCATGTATATCCATACCACACGTGAAGTACTGCCAGATTTTGAACCATTTGTTACATTCGAGGAAGAGCATTCCCATGCGACAAGCCATAGAATTTATACAGAAGAGCCTGATGTTTTACTGCAAGCTAAACGTATTGTGTTAATTGATGACGAGATTACTACTGGTAATACGGTTATTAACATTATTCAAACACTGAGACAGAAATTTCCGCTTGTTAGGCAGTATGCTGTACTATCTATTTTAGATTGGCGTTCAGAACAACAACAAAAGGTGTTTCAGCAATTAGAAGAGCAATGGGGGATCTCTATTGAGTTCATCGCCATTATGTGTGGTCAATTTAGCTGTGAGGGAGCACCAAATTTAACAAGCGAGCAACCTAAAATAACAACATGTGCCCCACAGGACATCACACTAATACCAATCAAAGAATCTCTTGATTGCAAATTCTATCGTTCTATTGCAGAGAATGGTCTTGTAAACAATCAGCCTTATATACTAGCGACAGGAAGATTTATGCTAACATCCAAACAGCATATCCAGCAAAAGAAAATGCTACAGGCAATCGCCGAGCAATTAAAAGAGCTACGAACGGGTGGACCAGCACTTGTTATCGGAACAGGGGAATTTATGTATGTCCCTATGCAAATTGCCTCTTATTTAGGGGAAAATGTTTATTTTCAATCGTCGACCCGTAGTCCAATTTATTGTACAGATGAACTAGACTATACGATTACAGAAAAAATAGTCTTTGAAAGCCCAGAGAACAATGGGGTTGAAAATTATTTATATAATATACAAAACCGGCCATATTCGGAACTTTTCATTATTGTGGAACGTATAGCAAATAAAGAGATAATTGCCCGCTTGGTAGAGGCATTACAATCCATCAGTAGCGCAAAAATAAATGTGATTTCTATGCATGAAGTGGAGGTAGAACGATGATATCGACTTTACAGCCAGATAAAATGGGGAGCTATGCACCAGAGGATGTTATGTTTTTATTGCGTGATATTAGTAATGTTTTTCTTGAAATGGATAATGAAAAACGTGAACAACTTATTCAAACGGGCACGCATTATTCTGAAATGCTACCAATGGAATACCAACCATCTAAAACATATATGGATCTATTTTATAAAACTTTAGATACTTACGCTGAAAGAATAGCAATAGCTGTTGGTGTGGTAGCAGAGCAAATCATCCAAAATAGAGGGCTAGATAATTTAATTCTTGTTAGCTTAGCAAGAGCAGGTACACCAATTGGCATTTTAATTAAACGGTATATACAAATGCGCTATAAGGTGAATGTACCACATTACTCAATATCTATTTTGCGTGGTCGTGGCTTTGATGAAACGGCAATTCGTTACATGTTGGCACAACATCCTCAAGGTTGTCTTCAATTTATTGATGGTTGGACAGGTAAGGGTGCTATTACCAAAGAATTACTACATTCCTGTCAAAAGTTTAATACACAACATCAAGTACAATTGAATGCCAATTTAGCCGTTTTGGCAGATCCAGGGCATTGTGCCGCCATTTATGGAACTCGTGAAGATTTTTTAATTCCATCTGCTTGTTTAAATTCGACGGTGTCTGGACTGGTGAGTAGAACAGTTTTAAATCTACAGTTTATGGATGAGGAAGACTTTCATGGTGCAAAATACTACAAAGAATTAGAGAAGATGGATGTGTCAAACTTGTACATAGAACGCATTGTCACATGCTTTGAAAATGTGCAGAGTGAGATTATACTTCAACTTCAAGAGCTACCCAATACCCCAATAACTTGGGAGGGAATGAAATCCGTACAAAGGATTCAGCAGGATTTTGGTATTGATAATATTCATTTTATCAAACCTGGTGTTGGAGAAACGACAAGAGTTTTACTAAGACGAATCCATTGGAAAATTCTGGTTAATCCACAATGCATTCATGAGCTGGAACATATTTTATTATTAGCTCGTGAAAAAAATGTATTGATAGAACAATATTCGGATATGTCCTATTCATGTTGCGGCTTAATAAAAGAATTGTAGAGGAGAATAAGATGATACTATTTACATCAGATTTAGATAGAACACTTATTTATTCTAAACGTATGATGGAGATGTTTCCGCCAAATACAGAGACAATGGTAGTTGAGCGGAAGGCTGATAAAGACATGAGCATGATGACAAAGGCAACAGCAGCTTTATTGCAGGAGGTGCATCACCAAACACTATTTGTACCTGTTACGACAAGAGCATTGCATGAATATCAGAGAATACATTTTATTAATGACTTGTGCCCTACTTTTGCAATTACAAGCAATGGGGGTACAATATTAGAAAAAGGTCAGCCATATGACAAATGGACGAAAACATTATGTAGCCGAATTGAAGAATCCTCCATTCCACGAGAGGATATGTTAAAACTATTTCAAACAATCAAATCCGATACATGGCTACAACGTTCTTTCTATATAGATGATCTTTTTTATGTACATCATGTGGATAATGATGTTTTACGCCAAGATGAATTAAATGCAATAATTCAAGAGTTTGACGCTCATGGCTGGTACGTTCTTCTACAAGGTAAAAAATTGTATTTTATGCCCAAGGTACTGACAAAGGAAGCGGCTATAGATTATATGAAGAAATTTTGTACATACGATGTGCATATAGCAGCAGGCGATTCTATTATGGATTACGGAATGCTATCCATAGCTGATTTAGCATTTACACCGAATCATGGAGATTTAAAGGATAAACAGCCAAATGTTCTACCAAATACAACCTACTCAATTCATAATGGTGAAGCATTTACAAAAGATTTGCTAGAAGCCGTTTTACAAATTGCCACACAACAAACGGTAGTTTAGTTTTAAATACTTATTTGCTGTCATAGGTAAGACTATCCTATGACAAATGAATTCTTAAGCCTATGCTAAAGGATGATTTTTTAGGAGGTGCGTTTGTATGCAAACAATCACAATTCAATCAGTGTTGGAGCGAAATCCTGATGATTGGCTACAGGCGTTTCAAGATTCACCAAAGAATCGTGCATTTTATGAGGAAGCATCACAACAAATAACTTTTAGCCGAATTGCAGTACGTGTATTAGGAGTGCCAATTGAAGAGGATGATTATTTCAATTCATTATTTACCATGTCACAAACCCAAAGTATTCATATTTTAAGTGAAGAATTAAATAAAAATATTGAACAAAAAGACTTTCAGGCTATACAAACGATTCTAGAACAACATCAGCAAACACCTAAAGGGCTGTCTATTAATCGATTAGTTGCAATGATGTATGGGTATCAATTAATACCTAAGCATGATGATAGTGTAATGAACCGACATTTACAGCTAGCAACTATTAAAATTGTCGAACTTTTTCAGCAACAACAATCTTTAGGTCTACTTGCGAATGAATTTCGCCGTTTTTTAATTGATATGGTGAAGTGGTTAAAAAACCATTGGATTCAATGGACACAGGCAATGAAGCCGACAGATGATTTTCCTAAGGTTGTGTGGTATGGGGAGACGACTGTTAGTCAGCGTTATTTTCTATTATTGCTAATGGAGCTAGGTTGTGACGTATTAATTTTTCATCCAGCTAAAATAGATGAATTTGCAGAGATCGATCCTACAGATTCTTTTTCAATCAGTTATTCGTATGCAAGTGAAACAACTTTACAGCCATTTCCTGACAAACTTCGTGATCGTCAGGCAACTGTAGGCTATCGTTCGAGTCAGCATTTTGAACAATTAATGCATGATCATCAATCAGGATTTTTTAAGCCTTGGCAATTTAAAGATCTTATGCCACGCTCCTTAACACTAAGAATGACCTATGATGATATTTTTATTTATGCGAAAGAAAAGGCCATGGTCCGACCGAAATTTGAAGTTATTGGGGATGAGATAATCATTCCAGTAATATTTGCAAAAATTAGTGGAGTGTCGAGCCGACGTGAAGAATACTGGCATTATATGCATCAATTACTGGCTAGTCCGCAAACCGTTTTTGTGCAGGAGTTCCCTTATTCAAAAACGAGCAAGGCAAACTTCCATTTTCACTATAAACATTGCTTAGTAAATGGGGAGCTGTCAGTAGAGCGCATTATGCAAAGTGATTGGTGGCAGTACGGGGAATTACCATTGGAGCTACAGCGTGCAATTTCTTATACGATAAAATCTTCATGTGAGCAACCCATGTTAAAACAACAATCAAATGAGACTTTATATGATTTACAGTTATTTTTATTTAAACAGATGACGATGATTCCTCAGGATATACTGCGATTACTACAAAACTTTGACTACTCTCAAGAGGTACCAAAACTTGTATTATATCAAGCGCCACAGCAGCCAGCTTTATCACGAGAGGACATTGCATTACTAGCGTTTTTAAATCGCTTTGGTATGGATATTGTATTTTATAACCCGACAGGCAAACTAGATTTAGAAAGGCACTTACTAGAGGATTCATATGATGTACACCGTTTAGAGCATATGCTATTTGACTTGCCTTATGAAGAACCAAAGCAGCAAAAATCTGCACCAGATAAAATCATTAAAAAGCTCTTTAATCGTTTTTTCTGATGACAGGAAGGAGGCGGCACGAATGTCAAATAACCCTACGACAATTGAACAATTGACAGTGGAAACAGCAGAAGCCGTCAAACAACAATTATGGGGAAATACAGAGGTACAGAAAATTGCCAATCAGATTAATATAAAAAATCAGCAGGACTTAATGGAGTTGGGCAGAGAGCCAGCTACAAAATTAGCAAAATTCGCAGATCAAATTTTAGACTTAATCACCCAATCAGCATCCTATGAGTCAAATGAATTATTTAAGCAGCTTGAAGCCTTAATGTTGACATTTGATAAAAAAGATTTTGCTGATCAAAAGGGCTTCTTCAAGAAACTATTTGCACGTAAAGCGAAAAGTAATGATGATTTATTTGTGAAATACAATGTACTCAGTAGAGATATTGAAAAAATTCATTATCAATTTGTGCTTATGGAGGAGGAATTAGCAAAAGATAATCGAGTCTTGGCACGGTTATATAATGAGGATTTGATGTTTTATCTGGAGCTAGAAAAATATATTGTCGCAGCAGATATGAAACTACATGAAGTGCAAACAACCCTAATACCAATGTATGAGAAACAGGGTGAGGCGGGTAATCAAATGGCAAAAATGGAGCTCAATCGTTTGCAAGCAATTGCCGAGTTGCTTCAACAGAAAATAGATGAGTTAGAGAAATCACGTATGGTTGCCATTTTAACAGCCCCGCAAATTGAGATGCTGCGCAATGGAAATAGTGAATTGATGGAACAAATTAATGGTGCTTTTGTTAAGACCATCCCTGTATTCAAAATGGGGATACTGAATGCAGTGAATGAAAGGCGGCAGCAATTACAGAGTCAGTCAGCATTAGCTTTTGAAAACCGTGTCAAGCAATTTGGAGGAGCCAGTAATGAAGCAGTTCAATTGAGCACTGCTCTAGCTCAGCAATCTGAAACAACACAAACACTTGAGGAAATTTGGGATACAATTATAGAGGGTATTACTAATTATCGTAAGCTTCATGGAGAATTAACAGCGCAGCGTAAGGTATCAGAGACACAGCTGATGGCATTAAGGGCGTGAACCTTTAAAAGCTGACATCATTCAAAAAGAGATGATGTCAGCTTTTCATGTTGTTGAAATTCTATTATTATGTCAATGAAATCAAGGTGACAAATTAAAAAGTATAGCCCTTTTTCAAAACGAGGGGTTGATCTCCGTTCCGATTGAGTGCTTTCCTGGGGGCGTCCGATAAGCCGCTTCACTCGCGCTCCAGGGTCTCATCTGTGACGCTGAATCCCCAAGGAGTCACTCAGTCTACACTCCAATCAACCATTCTCATAGTATTTCATTGGTATTTCACATAAATGTATAGTGATATTGATAAATTGAAGTCTTAGCCATCACTATTTTATGCAAAAATGAAGCTGATAACGTTTTTCTATGCGAAAGCAGTCCAGCAATAAGTAACTTTATGTTTAGTTATAAAGTAGTTTTATGTACAAAAATGTAGGTTGACAGCTATAGAATTGTACTACTATTCTATCCATTTAATGTTGGTAAGTAATATGCTTTTACTTTACTTTACTTTTGATGGAAGAAAATATTTAAAGTTCTACACTATTGCTGATTGGAGTGTAAGGCTACTCGACTCCCGTGGGATAGCGAGACAGACGAGACCCTGCACGGAGCGTCAGCGCAGGAAGCGGCTCGTCGCTCGCCCACAGGAAAGCGAGTAGCCTGGAATGGAAATCACCTTCATTTGACTTAGTAGTGTTCACAAAGAATCCTTTGACCATTTAGTTTTTCAACACTATGAAAAGCTGACATCATTTAAAGAGATGATGTCAGCTTTTTTTATCTTCATTTCAATTAACGTTTGCTAAGAGACTCCAATTTAAAGGCAACTATGAATGCATTCTAAGATTGCTTAATATGTATAGGTTGAGCCCTTAGCATCGGCTTATTTTCTACCTGAACGCCATGATAGTCCCCAATTGTAGGCTTTGTCCATATCTTGATGTCCCTTAAAATATTCAACAAGTCGTTCAACTTTAAATGTTTCATTGTTCACATTTTCAATCATAGCTATTGCACACATATTTTTACCATTACGATGTTCGCTTAAGCGAACTTCAATGCTAGGACCTGTTCCGTAGTTGATTGTCGCAATCCCATCGGCTTCAGCCCAGTTTGCTACACCCTCATAGATAAATGTATAAACGAGCACTCGTTTAATATCTCTCACCTTGTTTCCATTAATACGCAAATTCTCACCGCTGCTTGACATGCCAGTACGATCATCACCATCTAGCTCAATAAAAGGGGCAGAATGCAAACTACCAAAAGCATTACCAAGAGCCTGAACACAACTTTTACTACCATCTGTCATTTCATATAAGCATCCTAAATCTAAATCAATCCCTCCTTTAGAATTGGTGCCGAATAAAGAAGATAAAAAGCCACCTGAATTTCTCTCAGTTCTCTGATTCCAGTTTAAATTGACTAAAATTTCACCAATCTCTTCATTTTGTGATTTTGTTAAGTTAACGAATTGACCTTTTTTAGTTAATTCAATTTTACTTAAATTGACCATGTATTGAACCGCCCCTTATTTTTACATTTACTTTTATTGTATCAAATTTTAAAAATATTTACAGATTTATGTAAAATATCAAAAACGACAAATTGATATTAGTCAATTTGTCGTCATGTTGTTGAAATACTATTATGTCAATGAAATCAAGGTGACAAATTAAAAGTATAGTCCTTTTTCAAAACGAGGGGTTGATCTCCGTTCCGACTGAGCCTTTCCTGGGGGCGTCCGATGAGCCGCTTCACTCGCGTTCCAGGGTCTCATCTGTGACGCTGAATCCCCGAGGAATCACTCAGTCTACACTCCAATCAACCACTGCTCATAGTATTTTCGTTGGCATTTCACATAAATGTATAGTGATAAATTGAAGTCTTAACCATCACAATTTTTCGTAAAAAATGAAGCTGATAACATTTTTCTATGCGAAAGCAGTACGACAGCTGTAAGTGGCTTTATGTTTAGTTATAAAGTATTTTTATGCACAAAATGTAGGTTGACAGCTATAAAATTGTACCACTATTCTATCCATTTAATGATGGTGAGTAATGTGCTTTTACCTTACTTTTGAAGGAAGAAAATATTTAAAGTTCTACACTATTGCAGATGGGAGTGTAAGGCTACTCGACTCCCGTGGGATAGCGAGACAGACGAGAAACTGAGGCCAACACGAGGTTGGTCACGAAGGCGTTGTCACAGGACGTGACGCACTTAGCCTTCGTTCCTCCAGCGCAGGAAGCGGCTCGTCGCTCGCCCACAGGAAGCTTTGCTCTGTGCGAAAGCGAAGCGACAGCAACAAAGCGAGTAGCCTGGAACGGAAATCACCTTCATTTGACTTAGTAGTGTTCACAAAGAATCCTTTGACCATTTAGTTTTTCAACACTATGACGACAAATTGATATTAGTCAATTTGTCGTAAAATTACCTATTTCATTTGTTATATAAACTCATCTTCTAGCTCCACATTAATCTCATGCCCATGATAGCTTTGATAGGATACAATAAGCGTATCCAAATGCTCTAAGTTTTCTTCGTAGTCTAGTATACGGGATAAAATATAAAGTAGGTGATAGCTCGAAAACTCCGTATCGCCTTCCTCATGTGCATAGGTTATTTGTTTGATGAAAATTTCCATTAGTTCATTGCGTTGAATATAATCAATGTTTTTACTCCATTCAGAATGCTCAGGCTTTAACTTTCCTGTATATTTTAATAGTAGCTGTTCATGATACGTAAGTAAAAAGTCCAGTCGCTCCTGAATCATTAAGTGAAATTGTGTTGGTAGCTGGGCCAATTCGTTTTCATGATTATGCAAACGTTGCAGCAATTCTAAACTTTTTTTAGATGTTAAAATCATTTGACGATAGACCACTAGCTTACGCACTTTAACATACTTTTTATGTTTGAGGTAATTGCGTTCTTCCTTATAGAAGTCATACAATGTATCAACTCTTAACATACGATTTTTAAATTTACTTAATGCTCCCTTTGTAGATGTATGTTCAGAAGCCTGACGAACAGCAAGTCGTGTCCATCGAATAATATCGTCTTGTAAAAAGTAAATCTTACGGAAAAGCTTTACCTCATACTTTGGAGGTAAAAAGACTAGGTTAACAACAAAGGCTGCTAACACCCCAACTAATATGGTAATAAAGCGAAAAAGACCGAACGTCAGGAAGTCATCTCCTTGAATTTCCATTATGGCAACGACTGTTACGAGCGCTAGTGACAATGATTTTTCAAGTTTAAATTTCAACATTATACCGATGGCAGTGATAACTGCAATGCCAACGGCTACTACATGGTGACCAAAAAGCAAGCCAAAAATGACTGCAATGGTAGCTCCTATAATATTAGCTTGTACTTGCTCCACAATCGTTTGATAGGATCGATAAATCGATGGCTGAATGGCAAAAATCGCTGCAATTCCAGCAAAAACCGGAGAAGAGAGATTTAGCAACTCCGCAATAAAGAGTGCTAGCACGATGGCAACACCAGTTTTGAATACACGGGCACCTAATTTCATAGAAAATCTGGATGTCCTTTCTGTCTAAAATTTTTAAGCTTCTTTACATTATAGAAGGAAGTGCTCATAAAATACATAAATTTGTATGCTGACATAAGAAAAAGACGACTCCTACTAGCGAGTCGTCTCTGTATTGTGATGTTTAAAGTTGTGAAAATGCATAGTCTACCGCTTTAATTGTTTCCAAAATATCTGCTTCAGTATGTTCAGTTGTTAAGAACCATGCTTCATATTTCGATGGAGCTAGATTGATACCTTGATTTAGCATTAATTTGAAGAAGCGACCGAAGATTTCTCCGTCAGCGTTTTCTGCTTGCTCATAGTTTTCTACTTTCACATCTGTAAAGTAAATAGTCAGTGCCCCTTTAAGACGATTTAATGTAATTGTTACTCCATGCTTTTTAGCTGCGGCTAAAATACCATTTTCTAAAATTCCACCTAGTCTATCCATTTCATCGTAAATCCCTGGTGTTTGTAGCACTTCTAGGCAGGCAATACCAGCTTGCATCGATGCAGGGTTTCCGGCCATAGTACCTGCTTGGTAGGCTGGGCCAAGAGGAGCGACTGTATCCATAATTTCTTTACGACCACCGTATGCGCCGATTGGCAAACCACCACCAATAACTTTCCCAAGTGCTGTTAGATCAGGTGTTAGTCCAAGTAAGTTTTGAGCACCACCATAATGGAAGCGGAATGCTGTGATAACCTCATCGTAAATCGTTAATGCTCCTTTTTCTTTTGCAGTAGCATGCACTAGCTCTAGGAAGCCCGGATTTGGCTCAACAATACCAAAGTTCCCTACGATTGGTTCGATTAAGATAGCGGCAATTTGTTCGCCCCATTTATCCATTGCTTCGGTAAAGGCATCAGGATTATTAAAAGGTACAGTAATTACTTCCTCAGCAGTAGAAGTTGTTACACCTGCTGAGTCTGGTGTTCCTAATGTAGCAGGACCTGAACCAGCGGCTACTAATACTAAATCGAAGTGGCCGTGATAGCAACCTGCAAATTTCATTATTTTCGTACGACCTGTATAGGCACGTGCAACGCGAATAGTTGTCATTACAGCTTCTGTACCAGAGTTATTAAAACGCACTTTATCCATAGACGGTATTGCTTCTTTTAACATTTTTGCAAAAGTAACCTCGTATTCCGTTGGTGTTCCAAATAACGTACCATTTTCAGCGGCATGGGTAATAGCCTTCGCAATATGTGGGTGACCATGTCCAGTTACGATAGGTCCATATGCCGCTAGATAGTCAATATAACGATTGCCGTCAACATCCCAGAAGTAAGCTCCTTTCCCACGAGCCATTGCTACAGGCGAGCCTCCGCCCACTGCTTTATAAGAACGAGAAGGGCTATTTACACCACCAACGATATGCTGTAGCGCTTCCGTGTGTATTGCTTCAGATTTTGTATGATTCATATGATTGCCTCCTATGTCTTTATACGTACTCTATTGTAGACCTATCAGTATCAGAAATCCAAAGAAATTAAGGAAAATGACTTGTTTTATCACTTGGAGTAAAATAGAACCTACAGAGGAGGAGATTATTGTGACTTTAATAGAAGGAAAAAAAGCGCCAGATTTTTCTCTTATAAATGAAAAAGGAGAGACGGTAAGGTTAGCAGATTTCAGAGGACAAAATGTAATAGTCTATTTTTATCCTAAAGATATGACACCAGGATGCACAACTGAGGCATGTGATTTCCGTGATAAGCATGAGGATTTTAGCCAACTAAATGCAGTTGTGCTCGGTATCAGTCCTGACGATGCAAAAAAGCATACCAAATTTATAGATAAGCATGGACTACCATTCTCCCTTCTTGTGGATGAGGATCATGCAGTTGCGGAGGCATATGGCGTATGGGTGTTGAAGAAGATGTATGGACGTGAGTATATGGGAATAGAACGTTCAACATTTTTAATTGATACAGAGGGGAATCTTATGAAGGTTTGGCGCAAAGTACGCGTGAAAAATCACATTGAAGAGGTATATACCTATTTAGCAGAATGGGAGGCGACAAAATGAGAATTTATTTTACATTTGAACCAAGACCTGATTTACGTGATCCGTTAGTAGCTGAGTTTCCACACGTAGATTTTATTTTTGAGACTGGCTTATCCATCAATGAGTTGCAAAGAGCAGATGTACTTGTTACATATGGTGAGGATTTAAATAATGAAAATATTAATTACGCAACAAACCTGAAGTGGATTTTTGTAGCCTCGGCTGGAATTGAAAAAATGCCTGCTCAAGCTATTATGGAACGAAATATCTTAGTTTCAAATGTGCGAGGTATTCATAAAACGCCAATGGCAGAATCGATGCTTGCTCATATTTTAGCTATTAAACGTGCGCTACCATGGATATATGAGCAGCAGAAGAAGAGTGAATGGTCAAAAAAAGCAAAGCAATCTGAATTACGAGACAGTACAGCTCTTATTCTAGGACCTGGCGCTATTGGCTCAGAGGTAGGGCGTTTATTACAGGCTTTTGGTGTAACAACAATTGGCTGTAACCGTTCTGGGAAAGAAGCTGCTTATATGGATAACATGGTGTGTTTCGATCAATTAATGGAAGCTTTGCCTAAGGCTGATATCGTCATTTCTGTATTACCTAAAACGGATGAGACAACGCATCTCTTAAAACTAGAGCATTTTAAAGCAATGAAAAGTAATGCGATCTTTATGAATTTTGGTCGTGGCAACTTAGTAGAGGAAGATACTTTAATTCAAGCCATTCAAGCAGGTGAAATTGGCTATGCTGTTTTAGACGTATTTGAGCAAGAGCCTTTAGCGGCAGATCATCCATTATGGTCCTTACCGAATGTTATCGTATCTCCACATATTTCAAGCCATTCTTCACGATATGTTGAACGCAGCTTAGAAATTTTTAAACCAAGTTTAGAAAAATGGTTACGGGGTGAGAAGGATTTAGAAAATGTGATGGATTTATCAAGAGGCTATTAACTCAAGTAAGAATTTATCAACAAAGCTTGGGTGACGTTTACAATAGAAAGTGTTAATTGAGATTTAGGTTATATAAGAAAGCTTCTTGCTGAACGACCATTAACTTAGAAAGTAGAAACAGCTACCATTCAGGATGGAGACATTACATTGAAAAATGTTGTTGATTTAGAAGGTGTATGATTGACAGAACTAGGCCTAATTCGCTACACTAATTATAACAATTATAAATTAAGAATATTTATGGAAGAGGTGCATGGCGATGTCTGCAACGCATTTACAGGATGCCCTTGACACGTTAAAAACAACTGGTGTACGTATTACTCCTCAGCGTCATGCTATTTTGGAATATTTAATACAATCAATGGCACATCCAACTGCCGATGAAATTTATAAAGCACTTGAAGGAAGATTTCCAAATATGAGTGTAGCAACTGTTTATAATAACCTTCGTGTATTTCGTGAGGTTGGTTTAGTGAAAGAACTTACCTATGGTGACGCTTCGAGCCGCTTTGATTTCGTTACAAACGATCATTATCACATGATTTGTGAATGCTGTGGAAAAATAGTCGACTTCCATTATCCTGGTCTCGATGAAATCGAACATTTTGCATCACAAGTAACAGGCTTTGATGTGCATTCGCATCGTTTAGAGATATACGGCACTTGTCCATCATGTAAAGGTGTATCTACAAAAGTGCAATAAAAAAATCCTAGCTCTTAAATGGGCTAGGATTTTTTTGTCCTATTATAAGATTGGTCAAATTCTTTTCCTTCTAAAGTTGGATCTAATGTTAATGGCTCATTACAGTACATACACATATCTACACGACCTAAAACTTTTGTGTGTTTATGGCAATTAGGGCATTCTACTTGAACTGCTCGAGTTGAAAGAAGTCCAATCCAAGCATATACAACTGTACTGCCGATGATGCACAGAACACCGAGAGTCATAAAAATTAAGACGAGAATAGGATTGTTTTTAAAGAAAATTCCTCCATACATAACGATAAAGCCAATAAAAATAAGAGCTAATGCAAAGGAACGAATTTTATTAATTTTATTTTTATAAGGTTTCATATATTATCTTGCCTCCCAATCTAAAATCTACTATAACATATAAGAACAAAGTATTTTAGCTTTGAGAACATGGAAAGAAGGAATACTTTTAGAGTATGTCGAATTTTTAACGAAATAAAAGGCTACAAATAAATAGGGGGGCTGAACATGGAGCAAGTTTTGCGTCCAATATACCAGGAACGCGCGAGTCAGTCGAATACATTAGGTGTTATTTTAGTAGAAAAGCGTGATGAACAAAGTAATGTTACAGATACATTTGATACAGTCTTACTTATTATTGTAAAGGAAGCAGAAAAGCCAGTCTTTACGAAACATTACTTATATGAAGGAAATAAAGTAGCTTTACATACTGTTACTGAAAAGCTAATACGAAAATGGCTGCTAATTGGCTCAAATAGAAAAGTAGTTGATTGGATTTTCTTTGGCAGGGTATTGTTTGACCGAAATGAGTTTCTTCATAAATTGAAAATTGAATTACAGGAGTTCCCGTTTAGTGGACGAAAGATCAAAACAGGCATTCAATTTTCCAAGTTAATTCGACGTTATTTAGAAGGTAAAGAATATTTTGATAAGGGAAGCTACTTAGATGCTTATAATCATGTTGTAGATTCATTACATCATCTGGGGCGTTTGTCCATTATCGATAGCGGGCTTTATCCTGAAGTAACTGTTTGGGCACAAGTGAGAAAAATTGAGCCAGCGATTTATAAATTATATGAAGAGCTTGTTTCTAGTAATGAACCGATAGAAAAACGCTTAGAGCTATTGTTTTTAGCAAGTGAATTTTTGATACACTCTCGTACTAGAGACGGTGCCCAGCATATATTAGAAGTAATGGAATCTAAAGAGACTTGGACCATTCAAGAGTTGCATGATCATCATGAGCTAGTGAATTACTCGGTTGATTTAGAGGTATTTGTTGAATATCTGGTGGACAAAGGCTACATTCTTGTCGAACCGATCGCTGCAAAAAGTGAAATGATATTCCATCGACATTATAAAGTGAATAAAGAGGCTCTGGAAATGGAGTAAGGACTTGTAGTATGCTAGTAATCGAGGTATATATTAATACCTCGATATTTTTTTATAAAAAGTATTGACGTCTAATATAATGATATTGTATTATATTAATTGTCGCTAAGACATAACAAAACTTGATAGCTTCAAGAAAACTTTTTTAAAAAGTGATTGACAGAGATTGAGTCTGATGTTAATATGAAGAAGTCGCTGAAAAAACGACTAAATAATGAACCTTGAAAACTGAACAAGCAAAACGTAATCAATAAAGTTTTTAGTAGCTAGCTTTGGCTAGTGAACAAAACAAAAATTTTGGACATCAAAATTGATGCCAGCAAAACAATTTGAGCTAATCAAATTTCTTTTATGGAGAGTTTGATCCTGGCTCAGGACGAACGCTGGCGGCGTGCCTAATAC
>Ga0213821_1000405_pt1 | contig 26879 bp, 23 predicted proteins | sample MC6MC0909MG_FD_179894 | JGI IMG/M metagenome (GOLD analysis project Ga0213821, IMG submission 179894) | Enriched soil aggregate microbial communities from Iowa State University, Ames, United States - MC6-MC0909-MG | ecosystem: Environmental > Terrestrial > Soil > Unclassified | place: USA: Iowa...
TTCACTAGCAAAAGCTAGCTACTAAAAACTATATTGATTACGTTTTGCTTGTTCAGTTTTCAAGGTTCATTTACTTTATTTTCAGCGTCACCTCTTGGCGACTCATTAATAATATCAATATTCTATAACTATGTCAACACTTTCTCAAAAGAATTATATTGTTTTTTTTATAATTAACTATTTCATTTCTATGCTATCTTAATTAGAAAACAATAACATACTCATTAACGTTGTATGAATTTCAATTAAATTTCTGTCTCTTTATTTCTTGCGTTTTTAAGAAAGCGAAGACAGTTAAACAAAAGTAGTTAACACTTAATTTTTTACTTTAAACTTTGACTTAGGCAATGGACCGTTCTCCATCCTTATGAAACCATGTTTCCTTCTATTTTTTCGAAGTAAAATACGTGTCTATTTTCATAATACTACTTTTGAGTATCTACTAATTTGTAGTTTGTATGAAGTTGTGCCAGCGCATTTAAGCAGTATACGATCATCGCAATGTTCCCTCGATTGTGCACAGCTTGGTTGCTTTGCCCGTAGAACTTTTTAATATTCAGATGTTGTTTCATCCACACTTTAAAAAATACAGTCTCTTTCCTTATAAAGCTTACCTTCTTTGCTAATAGAAAAATCCCCTCCAGGCAGAATTGTATTGACTATTACTGTAGCCATTTTTCAACTCCTACTTAGAAGGGACAATATATCCTCATATTGCCTTTATAAATTTGTAATAATACGTGAAATATAGAATGTACGATTTTTCCCTAAATCAAAAATCTCACCTGAAAGGCATAATTTGATAAGTGGTCGTGTTGGTGCAAATTTATTTACAAACATTACTTCTCCGCGTTCCAAATTAGACAATTCTACGATTGTTCCTATTGGTAGGTCAGCTACAATATCAATAAGTGCTCGAACTACTTTAATATCAAATTTTCCAAATTCGGATTCATTAATCATTTCGATTACTTTAAAGGATGATTGTTTAGCTCTATATACACGTTCGCAAGTCATTGCATGAAATACATCTGCAACCGCTATAATTTGAGCAAACATCGAAATATTTGCGATTTTCTCAGCCTTTGGGTAACCGCTTCCGTTTAAGCGTTCATGGTGTTGATAAATGGCTTCCTTCATTGTATCTTTTAAGATTGTTAAATCCTTGACCATATTATAACTATACGTCGGATGCTTATAAATTTCATCAAATTCCTTCTCTGTTAAGGTTGTTTTCTTATCGCGAATCCGAGGGTGAATTTTTGCCATTCCACAATCAGCTAACAGTCCCCCAATTGCAACTTGAATGGTTGTTCCTCTATCATAGCCTAATTTTTGTGCTATCACTGCTGAAATCAATGCCGTTGCAACACAATGATGATATAAATAATCTTTAGGGTTTGAATACTCATTTAAATCAAAAATGATTGTTCGATCCTCTAACACCATTTCCACTAACGGTAAAATAATTGAACGTGCTTTGGCAATATCAACTTTTGCACCAGCTTCCCAATTTTTAAATTCCTTTTTAAATTGTTCAACAGAATTATCATAGACCCTCTTAAATGTTGGAACAGCCTCAGGTGGTGCAACTAATTCGGTATCATTGACCTCTGATTGATGGTCCGTGCCATCCTTGTAAACAGAAACTCTTGAAATATTAAAAGCAAAAAAAACTTGTAAATGCTCATGGGAAATGATTGTGTTTTTAAATATTATAGGATATTGTGTATTTGCAAAAATATCCTCTGAAATTACTTTACCTACACGCAACTCCGATATTGGGACATGTATAGTTTCCATGCAATTAACACCTCTTCACTATTTCTCTTGCTTTAACAGTTAATTTCATTTTATCATGGAATTCAAAATAATTACTTATTTTTCATGAATTATGCTAAAAAACCGATGAACGGCAATTTTAGCTGCCGTCATCGGTCCCTTTATTATTCTTCTACTTCATCATTTTCTTCATTAGGATCATCTTCTTTTTCAACTTTTGCTACAGTTGCAACAAGTTCGTCATCCCCTAAACGAATTAAACGAACTCCCTGTGTGCTACGACCAATTAATGAAATATCATTGACATCCATACGAATCAACATGCCATTAATGGTAATAAGCATTAAATCCTCAGATCCATCAACAGTTTTTACAGCTACCATTGGACCATTTTTATCAGTGATTTGCATGGTTTTCAACCCTACACCACCACGGCTCTGCAAACGATATTCTTCTTCAGAAGTACGTTTACCGTATCCTTTTTCCGTAACAACTAGGATTTCCTGACCTGGCTCTATAATTTCCATACCAACTACTTCATCACCATCACGTAGTTTGATACCACGTACACCGCCTGCAGTACGTCCCATTGAACGAATATTATCTTCTTGGAAACGAACAAGCATCCCATCGCGAGTACCTATTATGACTTGCTTGTCGCCATCTGTTAAACGAACTGAAATGAGGTCATCATCTTCTCGTAAACTAATAGCTATTAACCCATTGGTGCGGATATTGGCAAATTGAGATATTGGTGTACGCTTTGTAATACCTGTCTTAGTAGTAAAGATGAAGTATGCCTCTTCATCATCAAATGAACCTACACGGATCATTGCTGTTACTTTTTCACCTTTTTCAATATTAAGTAAGTTAACAATTGGTAATCCCTTCGCTGTACGACCGAATTCTGGAATCTCATAACCTTTTGCTCTAAATACTTTTCCTTTTGAAGTGAAAAATAAAATTGTATCATGTGTGGATGTATTCATAAGATGCTCTACAAAATCGTCTTCATTGGTACCCATACCTTGCACACCACGACCACCACGTTTTTGACTGCGATATGTGTTTGCAGCTAGACGTTTAATATATCCATTATGCGTTAAGGTTACGACCGAATTTTCAACTGGAATTAAATCTTCGTCCTCAATCATTTCTAGACCGCCAGAAGTAATTTCAGTTCGGCGTTTATCGTTAAAGCGTTCTTTCAATTCTAAGATTTCTGTACGAATAATATCGACAATTTTCGCCTCATCTGCAAGAATTGCCTTCAATTCAGCAATTAGTACTTGAAGCTCTTGATATTCAGCTTCAATTTTTTCACGCTCTAATCCACTTAAACGGACTAAACGCATATCTAAAATTGCTTGTGCTTGACGTTCCGATAAATTAAAACGCTCCATTAATTGTGGTTTCGCTTCTTCACCACTACGAGAACCACGAATAATAGCAATAATTTCGTCGATATGATCAAGCGCAATACGCAAGCCCTCTAAAATATGCGCACGATCTTCAGCTTTCCTTAAGTCAAATTCTGTACGACGACGAATAATAACCTTTTGGTGCTCTAAATAATGATGCAACATCTCTTTAAGGCCCATCACTTTTGGCTGACCATTTACTAAAGACAGCATATTAATACCGAAGCTCGATTGCATTGCTGTTTGTTTATATAAATTATTTAATACTACATTGGCATTCGAATCTTTACGTATTTCTATGACTACTCGCATACCACGACGATCAGATTCATCACGTAGATTTGTAATACCTTCAACTTTTTTATCGCGTACAAGCTCTGCTATTTTTTCAATAAGCTTAGCTTTATTTACTTGGTACGGTAACTCATGAATAAGAATTGTTTCCTTACCATTCGATTTTTGTTCAATCTCTACTTTCGCACGAATAATAATTGAGCCACGACCTGTTTCGTATGCACGACGAATACCGCTTCGACCTAAAATTAATCCACCCGTTGGAAAATCAGGTCCAGGGATGATTTCCATTAATTCTTCAGTCGTAATGGCAGGATTTTCAGAAAGTGCTATTACCGCATCTATCGTTTCCCCAAGCTGATGTGGTGGAATATTCGTGGCCATACCAACAGCAATCCCTGCCGCTCCATTTACTAATAAGTTAGGATAACGACTTGGTAGCACAATAGGCTCTTTCTCTGAACCATCATAGTTATCTGTATAGTCAATTGTATCTTTATTAATATCGCGAAGCATTTCCATAGCAATACGAGACATACGTGACTCCGTATAACGCATTGCAGCTGCTCCATCACCATCCACAGATCCAAAGTTACCATGACCATCAACTAACATGTAACGATAGCTGAAATCTTGCGCCATACGAACCATCGCATCATAGATAGAAGAGTCACCATGTGGGTGGTATTTACCCATTACATCCCCAACGATACGTGCGGATTTTTTGTATGCTTTATCTGCTGTATTCCCAAGCTCCTGCATACCATATAAAATACGGCGGTGTACAGGTTTTAATCCATCACGCACATCAGGTAATGCACGTGAAACAATTACACTCATTGCATAATCAAGAAAGGATGTTTCAATTTCTTCTGTGATATTAACTCCTTTAACACCGGAGCGTTCTTGTTCTGACAAAGTGTAGACCTCCTCTCAAGAAAAATTAAATATCTAAATTAGCGTATACAGCATTTTCTTCAATAAATTGACGACGAGGTTCAACTTCATCGCCCATTAAGCGCTCAAATGCTTGGTTTGCTTTAATAGCATCATCTAATTCTACTTGTAATAATGTACGATGCTCAGGATCCATTGTCGTTTCCCAAAGCTGTTCTGCATTCATTTCACCTAAACCTTTATAACGCTGTACATTTGGCTTTGGCATTTTTGGTAGTCGCTCAAGAATAGCCTTTAATGTTTCATCATCATAGCAATACTCAACATGTTTGCCCTGCTTTACTTGATAAAGTGGTGGCTGGGCAATATAAATATAGCCTGCCTCTATCAAAGGACGAAGGAAACGGAAGAAGAATGTTAGCAATAATGTACGAATATGTGCACCATCAACATCGGCATCTGTCATAATGATAATTTTATGGTAACGAGTCTTTTCTAAATTAAATTCTTCACCAATACCTGTACCAAATGCTGTAATCATTGCACGTATTTCAGCATTCGATAAAATTTTATCTAATCTTGCTTTTTCAACATTCAAGATTTTACCACGTAACGGTAGGATTGCTTGAAAATGACGGTCACGTCCAGATTTAGCAGAACCACCAGCGGAATCACCCTCAACGATATAAATTTCACATTCTGCCGGATTTGTCGAAGAGCAATCTGCTAATTTACCAGGTAAGCTAGATACTTCAAGAGCATTTTTACGGCGTGTAAATTCACGTGCTTTCTTTGCAGCTACACGAGCACGAGCAGCCATTAAACCTTTTTCAACAATTTTACGAGCAACTGTTGGATTCTCTAACATAAAACGTTCAAAACCATCTGAGAATAGAGAATTGGTAATTTGGCTTACCTCAGAGTTACCAAGTTTAGTTTTAGTTTGCCCCTCAAACTGTGGATCAGGGTGCTTAACAGATACAATTGCTGTTAACCCCTCACGAACATCCTCACCAGTAAGATTAGCATCTGATTCCTTTAACAGACTGCTTTTGCGGGCGTAATCATTAATAACACGTGTAAGGGCTGTTTTAAAACCAGATTCATGTGTACCGCCTTCATACGTATTAATATTATTAGCAAATGAAAAAATATTAGAGGAGAATCCAGCATTATACTGCATAGCAATTTCAACTGAAATACCATCCTTTTCTCCAAGAACATCAATTGGATCATGGATAGGCTCTTTCGATTGATTTAAATGCTCTACATAAGAACGAATACCACCTTCATAGTGATATGTAGTAGAACGCTCCTCACCTTCACGCTCATCAGCAATCGTAATCTTTATCCCACGATTTAAATAAGCTAATTCACGAATACGATGTGCTAAAATGTCATATTCATAGACAGTGGTTTCTTTAAATATTTCAGGGTCGGCTTTAAAACGTGTAGTTGTGCCATTATGGTCTGTATCTCCAATAATTGTTAGCTGTTGTACAGTTTGACCGCGCTCAAATTTAATCTCATGAATATGACCTTCACGATGTACTTGAACAATCGTTTCAACTGATAATGCATTCACAACAGATGCCCCAACACCATGAAGTCCACCAGATACTTTGTAGCCACCGCCACCGAACTTACCACCCGCATGCAGTACTGTCATAATAACCTCTACAGCAGGTTTACCCATTTTTTCTTGAATACTTACTGGAATACCACGACCATTATCTTCTACTCGAATCCAATTGTCTTTTTCTATCGTTACTTTTATATCTGTACAAAATCCTGCTAGTGCCTCGTCAATACTATTATCAACAATTTCCCATACTAAGTGGTGAAGCCCTTTAGAACTTGTTGAACCGATATACATACCTGGTCTTTTACGTACGGCTTCTAAACCTTCTAATACCTGTATCTGATCGGCCTCATAAGCTTGATTTTGTAAACCTTCGTTCTCTATAGCCACGGCTTTCATCTACTCCTTCATAACATCATTTGTGTAAATGAATGAACAGTCAACCGAGCTGACTATTACCATTCTTTTGTAATCTAAAAAACTACCCGGGCTAACTTTCTTCAATCGCTCCTTGTTTCACGTGGAACAGCTGTGCATGCTCCATTGTCTCATGATGAATTCCATCAACGCTTGTAGTCGTTACAAAGGTTTGAACCTCACCCTGAATGGTATTTAATAAATGCGATTGGCGATAATCGTCGAGTTCCGACAATACATCATCTAAAAGTAGTATGGGTGTTTCATTTGTTTCTTGTTTAATTAATTCGATTTCAGCAAGTTTTAATGAAAGAGCGGTAGTACGTTGTTGCCCTTGCGAACCATAAGTCTGAACATCATAGCCGTTTACTAAAAACTGCAAATCATCTCGATGTGGCCCTACTAATGTTACTCCTCGATCAAATTCTCGTTCCTTAGCTTCAATCAGCTTTTTATGCAAGAAGTTTTCAATTTCACTGGAAGCATGATCCTTTTCTATACCAGCTACAGTGCGATATTTAATAAGCAATTTTTCCTTCTCTTGTGAAATACCTCCGTGAATTGGTTCTGCCCACTCTTGCAATAAATCCATAAATTGAAATCTTTTTTGAATAATTTGGGTAGCAGCGTGAATATATTGTTCATTATAGACCTCATACATCACGGTATCTGTCATTGTTTTTCCTTGATTCATTTTTAAATAGTGGTTACGTTGTTTTAAAATTTTTTGAAAGGTTAATAAATCATGTAAATAAACAGGCGAAATTTGCCCAATCTCCATATCAATAAAACGTCGTCGTATTTGCGGACTCCCTTTTACAACATTCAAATCCTCGGGAGCAAACATCACGACATTCATTTGACCAATATAATGACTAAGGCGACTTTGCTCTATATGATTAATCTTACCCTTCTTACCTTTTTTTGTAATCGTAAGCTCTATTGGTAAAATGCCATGCCTTTTTTGAACGGCCCCTTCTATTTTACCATAGTCTGAATCCCAACGTATCAATTCTTTATCGTTCGTCGTTCGGTGGGATTTAGCCATCGCCAATACGTAGATAGATTCCATTACATTTGTTTTTCCTTGCGCATTTTCACCAATGAAAACATTAATTTTTGGAGAGAATTTTAAAGCTAAGGCATCATAGTTACGGTAATTTGTTAGTTTTAACTGCTCTATATGCATATCTTACTGTCCAGTGGATCCAACGATACGAAATCGACCACATCCAGGAATATTAACAATGTCTCCGTCACGTAATTTACGACCGCGGCGATCATCCACTTCTCCATTTACATATACATCATTTTCTTGTAAAAACCATTTCGCCATACCACCTGAGCTAATCGCATCGGTCATTTTTAAAAGTTGCCCTAACGTGACAAACTCCACATCAATTTCAATGTCCTTCATAGCTATGTTCCCTCCAAATTCAGACTGTCTATCTCTCTATCATACCTAAAATCTCATCATAAGTAAAAAAAGATAGCCGCAATTAGCGACTATCCTAATGTTTTCAAAGCCAATACAATCCATCGAACGTGCTTTTAATTATTAATACGTACGTACAGGTAAAATTAACTGTAGTATTGCATCATCATGAACAGAACGTAAAATAAATGGTCTCATTGCCCCTGTAAATTGGATGACGACATCTTGACCATCGATGGCTTTTAATGCCTCCATCATATATTTCGCGCTAAAGGAAATTTTTAAGTTCTCCCCTTCAAGTAATTCTACCGGAATCTCCTCTTGTACTTTACCGATTTCTGGAGAGTTTGAAGAAACTTCAACAGCTTGGTTGTCTAAAATTTCAAAACGCACAACATTATTACGGTCACCACGAGCAACGAGCGATGCACGATCGATTGCTTGTAACAATGATTTCCCATTAATCGTTACATTAGTTTGATACTCTTCTGGGATTAAGCGGGTTGTATCTGGGTAGTTCCCTTCTAATAGACGTGAGAAGAACAATACTTCTCCAGTTTTAAATAACACCTGTTGGCTCGTAATAACAATTTGAACAAGGTTTGTTGAATCTTCTAATACTTTATTTAACTCATTTAAGCTTTTCCCAGGAATTACGACACTATGTTCAACTTCAGGTAAGTTTTCTAGCTGAACTTTTCGTCTTGCCAATCGGTGGCTATCTGTTGCAACACAGATTAACGCTTCATTTTTTATTTGCCAGTTTACACCTGTCAACACAGGTCTGCTTTCTGAAGTAGCAACAGCGAATACTGTTTCACGGATAATAGACTTTAATAGATCAGCGGGAATAGTAAATTTTTGATCTTCCGTTAATTCAGGTAGTAATGGGTATTCTGTAGCATCTGATCCAATTAAATGGAATTCCGATTTCCCAGAACGAATATGCGTTTGGAAACCAGGCGTTACGTTAATTTCAACCTCATTTGTTGGCAATTTACGAACGATTTCATTAAACATACGGGCTTGAACAACAATTGATCCTGTCTCTGTGATATGAATAATTTGTTGTCCATCTTCTTCCACTGGAATGAACGTTTGAATCGTAATATCAGCATCACTACCAGTTAGGCGAACTCCTTCCTCAGTAACATCAATTTTTATCCCCGTTAAAATAGGTATTGTTGTTTTAGAACTTACAGCTTTCATGACATCATTTAAACCTTCTAATAAACGGTCACGTAAAATATCAAATTTCATTCGTTTTCCCTCACATATTTATATTATTTATTTATATAAAATAAAAAAGATATAGTAATAGGTCCTGTGGATTTGTGGATAAGTATATTTAAGTGAATAAAATCAGTCTATCCACATGTAGATAGACTGTGCATAAGTTTGTGTTTAAATAATTGAATTGTCCACAGATTATTTTCCTAACATGCTTCTAATTTGTTTAATATCTTGTTGCAGTTGAACGTCATTTTTCAACATGGAAGATATCTTTTCGTGAGCATGTATAACAGTAGTATGGTCACGTCCACCAAATTCTTCGCCAATTTTCGGCAGCGAGAAATCTGTTAATTCGCGGGATAAAAACATCGCAATTTGACGTGGGAAAGCTATTAATTTTGTACGTTTTTTGGCAGCAAAATCTTCTAAACGTATATTAAAATGCTCCCCTACTGCATTTTGAATGTCTAATATAGTGACAGTTCGCGGCTTTGAATTAGGAATGATATCCTTTAATGCTTCTGCAGCCAAAGTAGCATTAATATCCTTGTTTACTAGTGATGAATAGGCAACGACGCGAATAAGCGCACCTTCAAGCTCCCTAATATTGGAGTCGATCTGGTTCGCAATATAGAGCATTACCTCATTTGGCACTTCTAAACCGTCAGCCTTTGCTTTTTTTCGAAGGATGGCGATACGAGTCTCCAAATCTGGTGGTGCAATATCTGTGATTAATCCCCATTCAAAACGAGAACGTAAACGGTCTTCCAGAGTCGGAATCTCCTTTGGAGGACGGTCACTGGAAATAACAATTTGTTTCGATTCTTCATGCAATGTATTAAAAGTATGGAAAAATTCTTCCTGAGTTGATTCTTTTCCAGCTAAAAATTGAATATCATCAATTAGCAGTACATCTACATTGCGGTATTTGTTTCGAAAATCGAGTGCCTTATTATCCCGAATTGAGTTAATAAATTCATTTGTAAATTTTTCAGATGATAAATAGACTACCTTGGCATTTGGGTTATGTTCTAAAACATAATGACCAATTGCATGCATTAAGTGTGTCTTGCCAAGCCCTACTCCCCCATAAATAAAAAATGGGTTATAAGCCTTCGCGGGTGCTTCAGCCACAGCCAGTGAGGCAGCGTGTGCAAAGCGGTTACCAGAGCCAATAACAAACGTATCAAAAGTATACTTCGGGTTTAACATACCTGGTGAAATATCATGGTGATCGTTATTTTTTGCTTGGATGATCGGCGCTGGTAAATCAAAATCGTCCGAATCCTGGTTTTTTTGAACAACAAATTTAATAAGCAAGTCTTCGCCTGTAAGCTCCGTTAATATACCTGTAATCAAATGAATATAATGATTCTCAAGCCAGTCTCGAGCAAACGAATTTGGCGCGGCTATTGTAACAGTAGAACCACTACCATTATAAGTAAGTAGTTTCGTAGATTTTAGCCACGTTTCGAAGCTTGGTTTAGAAATTTTTTGTTCAACTTGAGCCAGGACATTGTTCCATAGTTCTTCTAAATGTTCCAAGCTGCTAATCTCCTTTACAGTTCAATACATTTACAACAAAAAAATAGTGCATTTATAAAAGGGAAAATACGTTCATTTTACACTTCATCCACAAACTAACAAGCTGTGGATAAAAGTTAACCAAAGGCTGTGATAAAAATTATCCACAGCATATCAACAGTTGTGGATAAAATAAAAGTAAATTTTAGTTTTCAACAAAGTGAAGCACAGTAATCGTATCAGAAAAACAAAGCTATTTCAATAGTTTACGAAACTTATCCACATACCATTCATTTATGCACTTACGAGTTGTCCACAGCCTCTGTTTATGTGAAAAAGCTGTAGATAAATGTTGTGGATAAAAAAACATGCAAAAAATACTATACACAACTCTGTGTAAAAAAAACAAGCCCCCTGTGGATAATTATTTTTTATGTAAGAGGCAGATAGAGGGTATGAAGAATATTGAGAAAGCCTCATTGAACAAAAAGCGGCAAATAAACTGGCGTGAAGAATAGTAGAGGCGAGATTAAACTCGTTTGACGAAAGAAATTTGTGAAATTCATTGACAAAACAACTAGATGCTTTATATAATATTCAGGTCTGTATGTTGAAAAATTCAACTTTCATTCAGGAGGTGTCTATATAAATGAAACGTACTTACCAACCAAAAAAACGTAAGCACAGTAAAGTTCACGGTTTCCGCGCGCGTATGAGCACGAAAAACGGTCGTAAAGTTCTTGCTGCTCGTCGTCGTAAAGGAAGAAAAGTTTTATCAGCATAAAATAAGTCCACTGAGCCACATCAGTGGTCTTTTTTTTCTTTATTTTTAGTAAAGCTAAATGAGGATCAAAAGATATTATCTAGTAGCAGGTGAAAGTAATGAAAAAACGCCAACGAGTAAAGAAGAATGAGGATTTTCAAAAGGTGTTTAAAAATGGTAAATCTTTCGCTAATCGTCAGTTTGTCGTTTATTTTCTGATGAAAGAGGGACAAACTGAATTTCGTATAGGTTTATCAGTAAGCAAGAAGCTTGGGAATGCAGTAACCCGCAACCAGATTAAACGCTATATTCGACAAAGTATTCATGAGTTAAAGGACGAGCTTAAGCCGAATATAGACTATGTTATTATCGCCAGACAACCGGCGGCCACTATGGATTTTCATGATGTAAAACAAAGTTTGCAGCATGTACTACGAATCGCAAAGGTATTGAAGAAAACGTAATACAGATGGTAACCAAAGTGGAAAAAGCGCCTTATTTTTTGAAGTATTTCTTTTGTAAAATAAAGCGAGGGAATACGCGTAGGGGTATTTGCTAATAAGGTTTCACAGCAATATATGAAGAATTAGTAACAGTACTTAAGTAAATAAGCGTATATTGTTAGAATATTTAGTAGAGTGAAACGTGATAGACATGATAAAATAACTGATAACTTTATTCAGCAGAAAACAAAAAAATGAATAGAGTAGCACGAATATAGATTTAGAAAAAGTGAATAGTATTTGTAGGGGGAAGAAGGTTGAAGAAACAACTTTGGGTAATTTTGTCGCTAGTAACAGTAGCATTACTGCTTTCTGGTTGTACAGAATTCAATGAACCAATTTCCAAAGATAGCACTGGCTTCTGGAATGAATTCATTGTTTGGCCGTTGGTATCAGCGATAAAATACTTTGCTGATCTGCTCGGTACGTATGCATTGGGAATTATTGCTGTAACGATTATCATTCGTTTAGCGATTCTACCATTGATGATTAAACAAACGAAGAGCTCTAAAAAGATGCAAGAAATTCAGCCAAAATTGAAGGAACTGCAAAAGAAGTATGCTTCTAAGGATGCACAAACACAGCAGCAATATCAGCAAGAAATGATGAAGCTAATGAGTGAGTCAGGTGTAAATCCAATTGCCGGATGTTTACCAGCAATCATTCAAATGCCAATTTTAATTGGTTTCTATCATGCGATTAGCCGTATGAATGCAACATCTACTTTTGATTTAGGGAATTTCCTTATTTTCCCATTAGCAGAACCTGCACCAGCATTAGCAATTATTGCTGGTTTAATGCAATTTATCGTTTTACGTACGGGCCCAGCGATGGACAACCCTCAAATGAAAATAATGATGTACATTATGCCATTTATGATTATTGCTTTTGGTATGGCATTACCAGCAGCATTACCACTATACTGGGTAATCGGTAATATTATCTCGATTATTCAAAACCTGTTTATTTATAAACCTTGGAATAAAGATAAAACACAACCTGCTCAAAATGGAGGGGCTAAAAAGTGAAACAACTTACGCAAATAGGCGCAACAACACAAGAAGCGATCTCATTAGCGTTACAGAAACTTGGCAAAACCCGTGAACAAGTAGATGTTGAAGTTTTACAAGAAGGTAAAAAAGGATTTTTAGGTTTTGGGGCACGTTCTGCACAGGTACGTGTGACAGTAAAAGAAGTACAGATTCCAATAGTTGAGTCAGAAAAGACTGATCAGCAAAATCTGACTCAATTGGACGAACAAGTAGTAGATGATGTTGAAACAATAAGTTCACAAGTTTCTGAACAACCAAGTGAAATCGAAGCAGTTCAACAAGTCAAAGAAGACCCTGAAGAGGAAGAAGCCTCAGTTAATCCTATTGATGAGGCAAAAGCTTACTTAGTAAATATCGCTAAGCAATTGGATATCCATGATCTTGACATTGAAACGACACGGGAAGGAAAATATGTATTATTTCAGCTAAAATGTGAGAAAGCTGCACTGCTTATAGGGAAGCGTGGCCAAACATTAAATTCTCTACAGCAATTGACACAACTTGTATTAAATAAAAGTGCTAAGCAATTCTTAATGGTGAAATTAGATGTTGAAAACTATCGTGAACGTCGTCAAGAGGCGTTAGAGTTACTAGCAGACCGTATGGCAGATAAAGCGCTTCGCTTAAATCAACGAGTAGCTTTTGAGCCGATGCAGTCATACGAAAGAAAAATTATTCATAATCAATTGGCAAATCGCCTTGATATTGAAACATACTCAGAAGGAACGGAGCCAAACCGTTATTTAGTAATTGAACCTGTAAAGAACGATTAAACTTCGTAAAAAACATACAGACAAAACATGAGCCATTTTATCTTAACGATAAAATGGCTTTTTTTAATCACTATTGATTTATCCACAATTGGAAAATATCCTTACTTTAGATTTTGTTGAAAATATGTTAGTCTAAGGTGTTAGTAAGTTTTGGTCGGTTTTTAATTATCCACATGTGGATAACGTTGAGGAGGTCATTAAATGGAGTTTGATACAATTGCTGCGATATCCACACCAATGGGTGAGGGAGCCATAGCCATCGTCCGTTTAAGTGGAGATGAAGCAGTGGCAATTGCAGATAAAATATTCAGATCGCCTGGTGGAAAAAGCTTAAAAACGAAGGCTTCACATACGATTCATTATGGGCATTTAGTCGATCCTAAAACAAATGAGGTAGTAGAGGAAGTAATGCTGTCATTAATGCGTGGACCAAAAACATTCACGCGTGAGGATGTTGTAGAAATCAATTGTCATGGTGGGCTAGTTTCTGTAAATAGAGTGTTGAAATTAGTGTTAACGAATGGAGCAAGACTAGCAGAGCCAGGTGAATTTACAAAACGAGCATTTTTAAATGGACGTATAGATTTATCACAAGCTGAAGCGGTAATGGATTTAATAAGAGCTAAGACAGACAGGGCGATGAATGTGGCTTTAGGTCAAATGGATGGAAAATTGTCGCGTTTAATAGGTGATCTACGCCAAGCATTACTAGAGACATTAGCACAAGTAGAGGTTAATATAGATTATCCTGAGTATGATGATGTAGAAGAGATGACAGTACCTGTTTTGGTAGAAAAATGTACGTGGGTACGTAATGAAATTATGAAACTTCTACAAACATCCTCTCAAGGGAAAATACTACGTGAAGGTTTATCTACTGTTATTTTAGGTCGCCCAAATGTCGGTAAGTCTTCTCTTTTAAATAGTTTAGTCCAAGAGAATAAAGCTATTGTGACAGATATTGCAGGGACAACTCGTGATATTATAGAAGAGTACGTCAATGTACGTGGAGTACCACTTCGTTTAGTGGATACAGCTGGAATTCGAGAAACAGAGGATATTGTTGAACGAATTGGAGTAGAACGTTCTCGTGAAGCTTTACGTGGAGCAGATTTAATATTGTTTGTATTAAATTATGCTGATGAACTGACTGCCGAGGATGAACGCTTATTCGAAACAATTGAGACAATGGATTATATCGTTATTATTAATAAAACAGATTTACCACAGAAAATTGATATAGCTCGCGTAAAAGAGTTAGCGGGTAGTCATCGTATTATGACAACATCTCTTTTACAGGAGGAAGGTATCACGGAATTAGAGGAAGCAATTGCGGCACTATTCTTTGAAGGACAAATCGAAGCGGGCGATTTAACATATGTTTCAAATGCAAGACACATTGCACTATTGCATCAAGCACAAGCAACAGTTGAGGATGCATTAGCTGCAGCCCAGGCAGGTGTACCTGTGGATATGGTGCAAATAGATGTAACAAGAACGTGGGAAATACTTGGTGAAATTATTGGTGACACTGTACAGGAAAGCCTTATAAATCAGCTATTTTCACAGTTCTGCTTAGGAAAATAAATTTACGAAAGAAAGGAAGATACGAGCTATGCCAACAAAATATGAGGCAGGCACGTTTGATGTTATCGTCATTGGCGCAGGTCATGCAGGCTCAGAAGCTGCTCACGCCGCTGCCAAAATGGGTGCTAACACACTGATGCTGACGATCAATTTAGATATGATTGCGTTTATGCCATGTAATCCATCAATAGGTGGCCCTGCAAAAGGTATTGTAGTACGAGAAATTGACGCTTTAGGCGGAGCTATGGGGAAAGTCATTGATAAAACCCATATTCAAATGCGTATGTTAAATACAGGGAAAGGTCCTGCAGTACGGGCTTTACGAGCACAGGCAGATAAAGTTTTATACCAACAAGAAATGAAACGTGTGTTGGAGGAAACTGCAAATTTAACGATCCATCAAGGAATGGTGGATGAACTAATTATTGAAGATGGGGAAGTAAAGGGTGTCATTACACAAATTGGCGCCGTTTATCGTGCTAAAACAGTTGTTGTCACAACGGGAACATTCCTTCGTGGTGAGATCATTATTGGAGATGTTAAATATTCAAGTGGTCCTAATAACCAACAGCCTTCTATACGATTAGCCGATAATTTAAAAGAGCTTGGTTTTGATCTTGTTCGCTTTAAAACGGGAACTCCACCACGTGTGAACAGCCGTACAATTGATTACGACAAAACGGAAATTCAACCAGGAGATGATGTTCCACGTGCATTCAGCTTTGAAACGACTGAATTTATCATGGATCAGCTTCCTTGCTGGTTAACCTATACAAGCCCTGAAACGCACGAAATTATTGAGGCGAACTTACATCTATCTCCGATGTACTCTGGGATGATTAAAGGAACGGGACCACGTTATTGCCCATCTATTGAAGACAAGGTTGTTCGCTTTAATGACAAGCCACGCCATCAGATTTTCCTAGAGCCAGAAGGTCGCAACACACGTGAGGTCTATGTTCAAGGTTTATCAACAAGTTTACCAGAGCATGTACAATCTCGTTTACTAAAATCAATTCCTGGTTTAGAAAAGGCAGAAATGATGCGTGCCGGCTATGCCATCGAATATGATGCGATTGTGCCTACACAGCTATGGCCAACATTAGAAACAAAACGCATTAAAGGGCTATATACAGCCGGTCAAATTAACGGAACATCTGGTTACGAGGAAGCGGCTGCACAAGGCTTAATGGCAGGGATGAATGCTGCGGCAAACTCACTTGGAAAAGAAGAGCTCATTTTAAGTCGCTCAGATGCTTATATTGGTGTATTAATCGATGACCTTGTAACAAAAGGTACAAATGAACCGTATCGCTTACTAACATCTCGTGCTGAATACCGTTTACTACTTCGCCACGATAATGCTGATTTACGTTTAGTAGAGCTAGGGTATAAAATGGGGATGGTTGCAGAAGAGAGATATGCCCAATTCAATGAGAAAAAAGAGCTGATTGAAAAGGAAATCGCACGTCTTCGTGAAATTATTATTAAACCAAATGAAGCTACACAGGCTGTTATTCGTTCAGTAGGCGGTAGTGAACTGAAAGATGGTATTCGTGGAGCGGATTTATTAAAACGCCCAGAGATGCATTATGAATTAATTTCTTCACTTATTCCTGCAGATGTTGAGTTTTCGGAAGAAGTAAAGGAACAAATCGAGATTCAGCTTAAATATGAAGGTTATATCGAAAAAGCATTGCAACAAGTGGAAAAGCTTCATAAAATGGAAACTAAAAAAATCCCGGAAAATATTGATTATGATGCTATTTCAGGTTTAGCAACAGAGGCGCGTCAAAAATTAAAACAAGTTACACCACTTTCTATTGCACAGGCCTCTCGTATTTCTGGTGTGAATCCAGCTGATATTTCTATTCTGCTTGTTTATATTGAACAAGGTAAAATCGCGAAAGTAAGTAGCTAATCATCAAGAACAGTAAAGTGAATAAGGGGCGGGCATACCTTATGTGCCCGCTTCCTATTTTTCAGGCTATTTAACATAGCTTAAATATGCTTACTGGCCATATAGCTAAAGGAGACTTTACATGAACGAACAACAATTCATTGAGGCTTTAAAGGAAAAGGGGATAGAGCTCTCCGATCATCAAATCACTCAATTTAAAAAGTACTTTCAACTCCTTGTTGAGTGGAATGAAAAAATGAACCTAACGGCTATTACTGATTTAGAGGGTGTTTATTTAAAGCATTTTTATGATTCCATTAGTGCATCCTTCTATTTTGATTTTTCAACCGTGACAACAGTTTGTGATGTAGGAGCAGGGGCTGGTTTTCCAAGTATCCCAATTAAGATCTGCTACCCACATTTACACATCACTATTGTAGATTCTTTAAATAAAAGAATTACATTTTTAAATCATCTTAGTGATGAGTTGCAATTAGAGAATATGCATTTTGTACATGCTAGAGCAGAAGAGTTTGGCCAAAATCCAAAATATCGTGAGCAATTTGATGTTGTAACAGCTCGTGCAGTAGCCCGATTAGCAGTCTTATCAGAGCTATGTGTACCATTAGCAAAACAAGGTGGATATTTTGTTGCCTTAAAAGCAGCAGCAGGTGCAGATGAATTAAAAGATGCTAAAAAAGCATTGACTACATTAGGCGTTTCATTAAAAGAAGAATTTTCTTTCCATTTACCAGTTGAAGAAAGTGACCGTATTTTATATATCTTTGATAAAATAAAAGGAACACCGAAAAAATATCCGCGTAAACCAGGTGTACCAAATAAAACACCAATTCAATAATTAGTGTTTCATGTGAAACTTCTCAAAGTAGAAAATATTTTTTCTATTTTGAGCATACATACTAGTTATGGATGGTTCACGCAAATGACATCTATGAACTATATACATTTTAGGAAATATAATAAATAATAATAGAATGACACAGAGCAAGATAGTTACTTAAAGGTGGTGCCACTTGGATGAAAAGTCCTTTTTCACGTTTTTTTGGAGGCGGAAGTAAAACAGAGCCTAGTGTGAAAAATGAAGTAGAACAAGCAGAGGCGGTTCATGCAGCAGAAGAAGTCATAAAATTGCCTATTGATCAAATTGTACCTAACCGTTTTCAGCCACGTACTATTTTTGATGATGAAAAAATTGAAGAATTATCAAGAACCATTCATACACATGGTGTGATTCAGCCAATTGTTGTACGTAAAACATCAGAAAATCAATATGAAATCATTGCTGGAGAACGTCGTTATCGAGCGATGAAAAAGCTACAATGGACAGAAGTCCCTGCTATTGTACGTAATTTAACTGATAAGGAAACAGCATCTATTGCATTAATAGAGAACTTACAGCGTGAGGAGTTAACGGCGATTGAAGAAGCTGTAGCCTATCAAAAATTATTAGAGCTTCATGAGCTAACACAGGAAGCTCTGGCCCAGCGACTTGGAAAAGGACAATCCACTGTAGCTAATAAATTACGTTTATTAAAACTGCCGGATGAAGTGCAGCAAGCAATTTTGAAGCGTAAAATATCTGAACGACATGCACGTGCATTAATTGCAATTAAAGATCAGCCATTACAACTAGAGATTTTACAACAGATAATTGAAAATGATTGGAATGTTCGTCAGCTAGAAGAGCACATCCATCTATTATTGCATCCAGAGACAGCAGATCAAGAAGAAGATGCACCAAAGAAGGCGAGACCAAAACGTAAGGCAATTAGTAAAGATGTCCGCATTGCATTGAATACGATTAAACAATCGCTATCAATGGTAACCAAAAGTGGGATAACGGTTAAGACCGAGGAAGAAGACACAGAGGAATATTATCAAATTACAGTGAAAATACCTAAAAAGAAAAAATCTTAGAGTTAATATTATTTTAGAAAAATAATCAATTTCGTCTTGGCGTAATTGTTGCTGTCGCTTCGCTTTCGCACAGATAAATTGCCACAGGACGTGGCGTTCTTAGACTAAGTTCCGCTATATCAGTAGGTGTTTGGACATCCACTGAAAAGGAACCAACACCACTTTCATCTCACTACCTGTAGAGGTGGGAGTCTTCTGTATCTGCCGCTATGCTTTCGATACAAAAAACATCTGCAAAATGAAGATAAATTAACTTTTATCCCTCTGTTTAGAGGAGGCATTTCAGAAATATATCTGAGATGCCTCCTTTTTTGTATATATTCTTAATATTTTATACAACTCTTTTCTGTTTTTTTGATAGAATGAGAATTAGATAGCGGTATGGAGTAGTGATTTTACAAATGATTTGTCAAAGTAAGCTTTGATAGATGAAAGCAGGTGCTTTTAAATGGGTAGAATTATAGCAATCGCCAATCAAAAGGGTGGCGTAGGTAAAACAACGACATCGGTCAATTTGAGCGCTTGTCTAGCATATTTAGGAAAGAAAGTGCTATTAATTGATGCCGATCCACAGGGCAATACAACGAGTGGTTTAGGTGTCAATAAAGGAGAACTTCAAGGCTGTATTTATGATGTCTTAATTGATGATGAAAACGTTGAAAATGTCATTCAAGAAACAAATGTAGAAAACTTATCTATAGTTCCAGCAACGATTTCACTGGCTGGAGCGGAAATCGAATTAGTTTCAACTATATCAAGAGAAGTACGTTTAAAGCACGCACTTCAAAATGTGAAAGAAGCCTATGATTATATTATTATTGATTGTCCACCGTCTTTAGGGCTTTTAACTATTAATGCTTTAACGGCATCCGATGCATTAATTATTCCAGTTCAATGTGAGTATTATGCATTAGAAGGGCTTAGTCAGCTATTGTCTACTGTTCGTTTAGTGCAGAAGCATTTAAATCAACAACTTTACATTGATGGTGTACTGTTAACGATGCTTGATGCACGAACAAACTTAGGCTTACAAGTAATTGATGAAGTAAAAAAATATTTCCAAGATAAAGTATATAGAACAATTATTCCTCGAAATGTGCGATTAAGTGAGGCTCCAAGTCATGGGCAGCCAATTATTATTTATGACGCAAAATCAAGAGGTGCAGAAGTTTATCTAGAGATGGCGAGGGAAGTGATTAAAAATGGCTAAAGGTTTAGGAAAAGGCATTGGTGCATTATTTCCTGGAGAGTCTTTAGAACAAAGTGGGCAAGTAGAAGAAATTCAATTAGAGTTAATCGTTGCAAATCCATTTCAGCCTCGTAAAATTTTTGATGAAGAAACGTTACAAGAATTAGCAGACTCTATACAGGAGCATGGCATTCTACAGCCTATTGCAGTAAGGAAAAAAGGGCGTAAATATGAAATTGTTGCTGGGGAACGTCGTTATCGTGCCGCTCAATTAGCAGATTTAGAGGTTATTCCAGCTATTATAAAAGAATTTTCAGATGCACAAATGATGGAGTTAGCTATTTTAGAAAATTTACAACGTGAAGATTTAACAGTTATTGAAGAAGCGGAAGCTTACCAAAGCTTAATGGAAAACTTACATTTAACACAGGAGGAGTTATCCAAGCGATTAGGGAAGAGTAGACCACATATAGCCAATCATGTTCGTTTACTAGCACTACCAGAGGATGTTCGCACATTAATGAATGATGGTACTCTATCAATGGGTCAGGGACGAGCATTACTAGGATTGAAAAATAAAAGAAGGATTCCTGAGGTTGCAAATAAGGTCATTAAACAAGGCTTAAATGTACGTCAGGTAGAGATGCTCGTACAAACAATAAATGAAGAAGTTTCACGTGAAACAATTCAGCCAAAGAAAAAGGATATATTTGTTGTCGCTAAGGAAACACAACTACGAGATTATTTTGGAACAAATGTCCAAATAAAGAAGGTTAATAATAAAGGGAAAATAGAAATTGAATTTTACTCTGAGGATGATTTAGAACGTATTTTAGAAATATTAAATTTACAAGATGAGTAATGCTAAATTTCTATAACTAAATCAGAGCGCCGAGCTATAAGGCGCTCTCTATTTTTCTAGAGAGAAGGAAGGCTGAAATGTGGTTTTATTTGGAGCTCTAATAAATGCACTATTAATAATAGCAGGCTCAATCGTGGGAAGAATTTTTAAAAATATCCCTGAATCAATGAAGTCTACCGTATTATCAATCATTGGCTTAGCAGTTGCACTTTTAGGGATTAAAATGGGCTTTGAAAGTGATAACTTTATTATAATGGTGGTAAGTTTAGTAGTAGGTACTGTTATTGGTGAATGGTTAGATTTAGATAAGCAAATGAATCGACTAGGGCAATGGGTTGAATCTTTATTTAGCAAAAAACGTACCGATAATAATCAAATTAGTATTGCAGAGGGCTTTGTAACGGCTTCATTGATTTTTGTAGTTGGTTCTATGGCTGTTATAGGTGCTCTAGATAGTGGTCTGCGCAATGATCATAATGTACTCATAACGAAAGGTTTAATCGATGGATTTACTTCGATTATCTTAGCATCTACATTAGGCATAGGTGTACTATTATCTGCAGTGCCTGTTTTTCTTTATCAAGGAGTAATTGCACTTTTCGCAGGTGTTATTAGCTCCTTTATACCAGATGAAGCGTTACAAATGTTTATAACTGAGATGACTGCTGTAGGTGGTGTCATGATTTTAGCCATTGGTTTAAATATTGCAGGCTTAACCAAGATCAAGGCTGCTAACTTGTTGCCAGGTATCGTCGTTGTCGGCATTATGGTCGCTATCTTCTATACTTTTCAGTGAGAAACGATGTGCAGCAAGTAATAGCGCTCTGGAAAGTTTTTCAGCCATCGCATAAGAAATATGAAGTCTTGTATTTTGTAAAACAAGCATCTCCATAAAGCCTCCAATATTGACGATTCCTTTAACCGAAATGTCACCAATTGGAGGTAATTGCTTTTTAACAGCCTTACCAGGGAAAATAGGTCCACTCTGTACAGAAATATGCCCAACATTTTGTTCACTACCAAGACAGGCATCAATCGCAATAATAAAAGGTTTTGTAGTATGATTGTGTAGCTGTTGGATTGTAGCGTCTAAATTAAGAGCATGTAAAGGATCCTCTAAAGAACCTACAACATCATATGGAAAACTAACAGATTTTTTTAGAAAACTACCTGTTAATGGCCCCAGGGTATCACCTGTACAACGGTCACTTCCAATACAGCAGAAAATAAGTCGTTCATGATGAAATGGTATATGTTCTAAAAACAATGTACTTAGTTGCCAAACAGCATTTTTACTTTCATGATGAAGAGAATAAGGAAGTAATAAATTTGGTATAGTATTCATAAAAAAACTCACTTTCTTTTTTATTTGGAAGAAGTGCTCAATTTTTATGCAGTATACACAAATTTTTAGCAGGCTATACAAGAGGTGGTAATATTGGAATTCAACAAGAGATTGATGGAGAATTATTGGAATAAACTAACATCGGAAGAGTTTTGGGAACAGGCTGTAGATGCAACCATTGATATTATGATTATCCTTATTGTTTCATGGATTGCAGTACGATTAGGGAAAAAATTTATTAAAAAAGTTTTCTTAATACGCATTCGTTCACCATTAAACCATTCAGAGCGTCGACAGCGAACAATTTCAAGATTATTACAAAGTATTATTTCCTATGCTGTTTATTTTTCCGCCATTATTGCCATTTTATCTAGACTAGATATTAAAATAGCGGGATTATTGGCTGGTGCAGGAATCGTTGGTTTAGCCATTGGTTTTGGTGCACAAAGTTTAGTAAAGGATGTTATTACTGGATTCTTTATTATTTTTGAAGATCAATTTGGTGTTGGTGATTATATAAAAATTAATGGTGCTGAAGGAACTGTTGTAGAAATAGGCTTACGAACAACAAAGATTAACGGAGGTACTGGTGAGCAATTTATTATTCCAAATGGTTCAATTGGGGAAGTTGTGAACTATTCTGTCAATAACTCTAAAATTTTTATAGATTTACAGATGACAAGTGATGCCGACTTTGAAAGGGCAGAATCGATTATAAAGAAATATTTAGAATCATTACCAGATGTTCATAAAGAGCTAGTAACAGTACCTGCCTTTTTAGGGGTACAAAATGTCAAGGGCACTGAAGTAACGATACGTATCGTGGCTGAGACATTACCACAGCAACAATATGGAGTGGCACGTACTATTCGTAGAGATGTGACAAAGCTTTTTGAAGAAAATAATATACCAATGTCTCATCCAAAAATGATGTTATATGGTGTTAAAGATGAAGGGAGAAATGAATAATGGAACCGAAGAAATTTGGTCTAAATGATATTGTTGAAATGAAGAAGCAGCATCCATGTGGCACAAACAAGTGGAAGATTATTCGTATGGGTGCAGATGTCCGAATTAAATGTGAAGGCTGTCAGCATAGTGTCATGATTCCACGCCGTGAATTTGAAAAAAAAATGAAGAAGGTTTTAATTTCTGCTAGTGAGGCATAGCTTCAGGCGTATTAGACTTTTTAAGAGTGAATCAATATAATAGATAAGGTTATATGAGAGAAAAATGAACAGATCATAGAAAGGTTGTGTCCATTCATGGCATTAACAGCTGGAATCGTTGGTTTACCTAACGTTGGGAAATCAACATTATTTAACGCAATTACAAAAGCGGGCGCATTGGCTGCAAACTATCCATTCGCAACAATCGATCCAAACGTTGGTATTGTTGAAGTACCAGATGCACGTTTAGATAAATTAACAGAATTAGTAATACCGAAAAAAACAGTACCAACAGCGTTTGAATTCACTGATATCGCAGGAATTGTAAAAGGTGCTTCCAAGGGTGAAGGATTAGGAAATAAATTCCTTGCGCATATTCGAGAAGTAGATGCCATCTGCCAAGTTGTACGTTGCTTTGTAGATGAAAATATTACGCACGTATCAGGAGCAGTTGATCCAATTGATGATATTGAGGTCATTAATTTAGAGCTTGCACTTGCTGATTTAGAATCTGTAGACAAGCGTTTACAGCGTGTTAGTAAAATGGCCAAGCAAAAAGACAAGGAAGCAATGATTGAAGAGCCTGTACTACTAAAAATTAAAGAACAATTAGAAAACGGTCGACCTGCACGTGCTGCTGAGCTTTCTGAGGATGAATTAAAGGTTATCAAGGGCCTTCATCTTTTAACAATTAAACCAATGCTTTATGTGGCTAACGTTTCAGAAGACGAAGTGGCGGATGCTGATAACAACGAGTATGTGAAAAAAGTACGTGAGTATGCGTCTGCTGAAGGTGCACAAGTTATTACAATTTGTGCAAAGATCGAAGAAGAAATTTCCGAGCTTGATGATGAAGAAAAAGCCATGTTCCTAGAAGAACTAGGGATTAAAGAGTCAGGTCTAGATCAATTAATCCGTACTTCTTATGATTTACTCGGACTAGCAACTTACTTTACTGCAGGGGTACAAGAGGTACGTGCTTGGACTTTCCGAAAAGGGATGAAGGCACCACAATGTGCTGGGATCATTCATACTGACTTTGAACGTGGTTTTATTCGTGCAGAAACAGTTGCGTTCGATGATTTAGTAGAGGCTGGATCTCAAGCTGCTGCTAAAGAAGCTGGTAAAGTACGTCTTGAAGGTAAAGAGTATATTGTACAAGACGGAGATATTATGTTATTCCGTTTCAATGTATAGAACATAAACAGGGGCAATCTTTAACGGATTGCCTTTTTTGTTTAGGATAATCTGTTCATTTTGAAAGGTGGGTACAGCGATGAATTTATTACATATAAAAGAGCGAGGACTGGAAATTGAGCAGCTAGGACATTTACCGAAAGATATCTTAGAAGCTATTTACGAGCAAAAATTGTTTAAGCTATTTACACCTAAAGAACTAGGCGGTAAAGATTTAAACCTAATGGAGGGCATGAAAGTATTTCAGGAGATGTCTGCACTTGATGGAAATTTAGGCTGGCTGGTCACAATTGGTACAGGTGGCAATGCATTTATCCCAACATTCAATCAAGCCATCTGTAAAAAAATATTTTCACCAAGAAATGCTGTTATCGCAGGTAGTGGCTATCCAACAGGCATAGCGGTGCAAGTGGAGGGTGGCTATCGTGTAACAGGGCAATGGAAGTATTGTAGTGGTGCAGATTATGCTACTACTTTTACAATGAAATGCTTTGTTGAGTACGAAGGTATAAAAACGGATCAAATCATTAGTTGTTCGGTTGAACGTGATCACGTTGAGATTCTTCAAGATTGGTGTGCAATGGGTTTAAAAGCAACAGCCAGTCATACGATTAGTGTACAAAATGCATGGGTACCACAAGAAGCAACATTTCAGTTAGGTGCTATTCGTAATAATTACGGAAGCTTTGTACATAGCTTTCCGTTCGGCACATTTGCAGAAGCTTCCTTCCTAAGTGTTTGCCTCGGCATAACAGAAAATTTCTTACAAGAGATATCTATTATAATCAAGCAGAAAAGTGATGATCCAAGCCGTGCAGAACGTATGGATTCATTACACTCTTTATTAATGCAGCAGCAACAAAAATTTAATCAGCTTGAAGAACAATTTTATGCAATATTGACGCAATACTGGGAAAGACATAACGCTGGGCAAAATTTAACGGAAGAAGAGCTACTACAATTTTCACAAATGAGTAAGGATAGTGCAGCAACCTGTATCGATATTGCTAACAGCTTCATTCGTAATCTTGGAATGGAGGCAATTACTGAGACATCATCGATTAACCGTATTTGGAGAAATTTATATACAGCTGCACAGCATGGTTTTTTAACCCCATAAGTTGTGGGGTTTTTTGAAGGATAGATCAGAAAATGCCAAAGCGCGGATTAAATAGCGTTTTGGCATTTAGGGATTTTTAGGGTGTCCCAACCACTTCTATTCCTTTTCTGAGGTAGTATATACATACAGCTTAGGTAACTGAGGATCATCTTTAATAAGTGCATCTTTTGGATATTTACGTAACTCTTTATACATTGCAAAATCTCCCACTGCTCCAGCTATTAAAAAAGCCCCCACTAGGACTATCACAGTGCTGTTAAGGTAAAAACCTACAATAGTAGGTAAAATGCCTGTCGTCCAAAAAGGGAGCAGCAAGGCCTTTTTCATTGCATGATTAGGTAGTGGTTGGTCTGTTGTAGCATAAGCTATACCAAGCTCTAAATTAAGACCATATTTTAATGACTTAAAAGGAACACCCCCAAATAACATAAATCCAATTAAATGAGAGGCTTCATGTAATACAATTAAAAAAATATACAGGACAACAAAGAGAATGGACCCAATGATCATTTCCAAAAATGAGAAATGGAAATCTTTAAAGCAAATATATTGTATAGCCACAAATAATATAACAAGTCCACTTGTGACAACAACATTGTCCATCATTAGCTTTTTTATATCGAGTTCAATCACAATCGGCTCTTTCTCTGGTAGCATGAAAGCTCTCCTTCCATGAAGCTATTATATTCATTATATAGGAAGAATTATTAGTTTGCGACTTGAAAGACATGTCTCTGTATGTTACAATTCATTGATGTGAGTAATAATTATTACTTGCTCCTTGCTCCCTTATATAGGAGAGCCTAAGTCCATAAGGAGGTGTAAACAGATGAGAAAATACGAATTAATGTACATCGTACGTCCGAACATTGAAGACGAAGCGAAGAAAGCTTTAG
>Ga0213821_1000408_pt1 | contig 26720 bp, 20 predicted proteins | sample MC6MC0909MG_FD_179894 | JGI IMG/M metagenome (GOLD analysis project Ga0213821, IMG submission 179894) | Enriched soil aggregate microbial communities from Iowa State University, Ames, United States - MC6-MC0909-MG | ecosystem: Environmental > Terrestrial > Soil > Unclassified | place: USA: Iowa...
CACCGCGTCTACAAGAACTTCGACCCGCGCGCCAAGGTCATCGGTGAGATGACCAGCAAGGTGCTCAAGCAGCTGGGCGTGCAGGATCCGCTGCTCGACGTCGCGGTCAAGCTGGAGCAGGCCGCGCTGCAGGACGACTACTTCGTCGCCCGCAAGCTGTACCCGAACGTGGACTTCTACAGCGGCATCATCTACAAGGCGCTGCAGATCCCGACCGAAATGTTCACCGTCATGTTCGCCCTGGGCCGTACCTCCGGCTGGGTCGCGCATTGGCTGGAACAGCAGGTCGACCCGGAAATGAAGATCGGCCGCCCGCGCCAGGTCTACACCGGCAGCGACGTGCGCGATTACGCGGGCTGATCCAACGACCCGCGTCGCCTGGAAAACACCTCCGCAAGGAGGTGTTTTTTTTTGTCCGCGCCGTCGCCCGCCGTGGGCGACATGCAGCGACGCGTTCGCCACGAACATGCTCGGAATGCTTGCGATGCCGCGGTATCGCGCGCGCTGTCGCAGATCGTGGTGGCGTGCGCCGGGTTTAAGAATGGTTGCGTGTGGGGGCAGGGCGCCGCTGCCTACCTTGATCGGGTCGCCAGCCCTGCGTGCAGGGCGCAACGACAGCCTCATGCGAGGTGCATTCCAATCAAGGGAGACAAACTCATGTTCCGCACTCTGAAGCAGGCCGCGCTCGGCCTGGCGCTGGTTACCGCCGCACTGTCCGCCCACGCGGCCGAAGCGCACATCACTGTCTGGGCCAACGTCGACCCGACCCTGTCGCTGCTCAAAGCCGATGGCAGCGTGCTTCCCGATGCCGTGCAGATGCCCTACCGCGCCGGGCAGGGGCTCGGCAGCTGGAGCGAGCGGGTGCGCGTGTTCTCCAACGACACCAGCCTCGATGTCGACGTGCGCCTGGCCGAACCGGCCGTGCTGATGCCCAAGGTCACCGCGGCCGGTGCCGTCGACGTACCGCTGGCGGTCAGCCTCAATGGTCGCGAGCTGGGCGTCGCGCCGATCGCCTTTACCGCCGACCAGCTGTTCCTGGGCGCGATTCCCGGTGCCTCCATCGAAATGCCCTTGACCGTCGCCCAGGCCACGCCCGGTCCGATTGCCGCCGCCGGCCTGTACGACGGCCCGGTCAGTCTGGTGCTCGTGCAGCGCGCCAGCAGCCTCTGACCGATCACGCCTGCATCGGCCCCTGAGCGGTCGGTGCAGGCCCCTTCGCCATGCGCATTCCTGCTCCCGCCCTCGTCCGGCTGGCGGTGGCGCTCGCCCTGCTGCTGGCCGCCCTGGTCGCGCAGGCGAGCCCGGTGCCGGCCGGTTTCGAAGACCTGGTCACCGGCCAGCGCGAACGCCTCGACGTGCGCGCGTTCGGCCGCTCGGCCGGGCTGTGGCCCGCCTGGGTCACCCTCGACCACATCCAGCTTGAAGACCCCGCGCCGGTACTGGCCGCGCTGGGCCTTTCCCTGTCCGCCCAGCAGGCCCTGCTGCCGGCACTGTCGGCGCCGTTGCCGCGCGACAGCCACCTGGCCTGCGTCCACGCCCAGCCCCAGCCCGGCTGCGGCTGGCGCGCCCCGTCCGAGGATCCCCAGCACGTGCATGCCATCTTCGACGAAGGCGACAGCGCCCTGCTGCTGTTTCCCGCACTGCGCTGGCTGCCGCGCGGGCAGGCGGCCATCGACGGCCTGCACGTGCCCAGCGAGCAGGCCGAGAACGCGCTGCTGCACCAGCAGGGACTGACCCTCAGTGGCGATGGCCGCGCGTACGCGCTCAACGCGCATGGCAGCGCCGTGCTCGGCGTGCTGCGCAGTGGCCACCTCGGTGGCAGCTGGAACTACGCCCGCCACGCCTGGTCCGGGCAGGCCAGCCGCGATCATCTCCAGGTCGATGACCTCTACTACCGCCACGACCTCGCACGGCGCCACTACCTGCAGGTCGGGCGCATGGACCGGCGCAACCTGGCCAGCCCGCAGGGTGGGCAGTTCGGGCTGGGGCTGCTTCCGCTGGAGCGTTTCGACGGCGTCCGCGTGGGCACCACCCAGGCCTACGTCGATGTCGACGCCAGCCCCGGCGGCGCGCCGCTTACCGTGTTGTTGTCGCGACCCGCGCGCGTGGATGCCTTCGACGGCGACCGCCTGCTGCAGACCTTCTACCTGCCGCCCGGGGTCAGCGACCTGGACACCCGCCGGTTTCCGGCGGGCAGCTACGACGTCACCCTGCGCATCCATGAAGACGGCCGGCTGGTGCGCAGCGAAACCCAGCCCTTCGTGCGTGGCCAGGACTGGGGCCAGCCCGGGCTGCAGTGGTTCGTGCAGGGCGGGCGGCAACGCGCGCCGGCCAGCGAATTCGCGTCCAGCACGTTCCAGGCCGGGCTGCGGCTGCCGCTCGCCCGCCAGCTCGGCATGAGCCTGGGCGTAGCCCGGATAGATGAGCGCGGCCACGCCGAACTGCGGACCGGGCTGCGGCACCGCCTTGGCGCGCACGACCTGCAGGCCGAAATCGGCGTCATCGCGGGCAGCGACGGCAGCCGTGGCGACCAGCAGCAGCTCAGCGTGCGCAACCGCGCGTCCTGGAACCTGTACCGGCAGCGCATGCGCGGCGCGCGCTGCGGCGTGCAGACGGCAAGCGACCACGACCGTCGCGGCTGCGCCAACGCCGTCACCGCCTCGCTCAGCCTGCCGCTGGCCGGCGGCAGTCTCTACCTGGGCCATACCCGCCGCCGCAGCGGGCTGCCCGAGCGGCCGGGAGTGCCTGTGGCGCTGGCGCCGACGTCGCGCAGCGTGCAGGCCAGCTACAGCCACACCCGCCAATGGCGCGGCATGAGCATCAGCGCCCGGTTCGGTGTCTGGCGCCAGGCTGGACCGCATCACGACCAGGGCGCGCAGCTCGGCCTCACCCTCTCGCGCCTGCGGCACGCGGCCAGTGCCAGCCTGCTGGGCAGGATCGGCATCGACGCGCGCCACCAACGCCACGACGATCCGGAGCGGAGCCTGCGGCTGGCCCAGTCGTGGCGACAGGAGCAGGATGGCAGCGCACGCGAGGCCGGTGCCGAGCTCAGCGTGCAGGATACCGGCGCCGCCGACGTGCTGCTGGCGCTGCGCAGCGATACGCCGCTGGGGCATACCGCTGCCGTGCTGTCGCGGCAGTGGCGGCCGCGCGCCACCGGCTACAGCCTCAGCCATGGGTCGGCGCTGGCGCTGTCGCCCCGTGGACTGTTCTGGGGTAGTGGCAGCGACGCCGATGCGGGTGTGGCGGTGAGCGTGGCGCAGACCGAGGCGTCGGCGCTCGAAGGCGCCGCCGCCGAAGTACAGGCCGGTGCGCAGCGACGCCAGGTGCTGCGATTCGGCCAGCGTCGCCTGCTGCCGCTGCCGGGCTACCAGCGCCACCGCGTGGACGTGCACGATGCCGCCGCGCACCTGCAGGACGCCGACGTGCGCGTCGCCCGCCCCGGCACCGCGCACCGGCCGTTCCTGCTGCCGGGCCGGGTGATCGCGCTGCCGGTGGGGGTGGAGGCGACGTACGCGTACATCGGCAGCGCCCGCGATGCCGCCGGCAGCGCACTGCCCGGTGCGCGCATCCTCAACGCGGCACTGCCGCCGCTGGGGCCGGACGGCGGCTTCATCGCCGAGTTCGCGCAGCGCCAGCAGGCGCTGTACCTGCTGCTGCATGGCCAGCTGCTGCACTGCCCGCTGCAGGTGCGCGAACAGCGCAGCGTGGTGCTGCTGGTGGGGCAGGTCGCCTGCGCGCCGCTGGCGCGCGATGCGTTGCCGGCCGCCATCTCCCGGCAGCCGCGGGTACGACGGCTGCTCGACGAGGCGCTGCCGATCGCCCTGGGCAGGCCGTGATCCCGCGCCTGTGCCGATCGTACGCGGTGCTGCTGGCCCTGCTCCTGGTACCGGCCCTGCCGGCCCTCGCACAGCGACCACCGGTGACCGTTCCTGCGCCGGGCACCACGGTCACCACGCTGCGCCACGCGTTCGACCGGGCCGCCCCGCTGCCGCTGTCGCTGTGGGCGCCGCGCACCGTGCTGGGTTACCAGGAGGTCCTGCACGGCCACGGCCGGCTGCACGTCACCTGCACCGACACCCCGGCGCGCGGGCGCTGTCCGCGCAGCGACACGGGCGAGGGGCCCGGCGTCCGTCGTCCGATCCAGCTCGAATTCCACGAACAGCGCAGCGGACAACGCCGGGAAATCGGCGTCGTCGGCTGGCTGGAACGGGTGGAATGGGAGCGCACCTGCAGCGAGGACTACTGGGAGAAATCCGAATACCCGCTGTGGACCTCGGCGGTGCGCGAGTGCCACGTCGAGCCGGCTGGAACCGCCGCCACGCTGCAGCTGGACGCGGCCGATCTCGGGCTGCTGGTGGCCGGGCGCTGGCACGCCGAACTGCACCTGGACGTGCGCAGCGGCGTGGGCGGTGCCGTGCTCGGCCGGCATGTATTCGCCCTGGAAGTCACCGTCACCGATCCCGGTCGCGCCGCCATCCACCTGCCCGAGCATGGCGGTTCGGCCGCGCAGATGGACCTGCAGCTGCAGCTGCGGACCCAGCCGCCGCCGGCCAGCGTGGGCGGCGAGGCGGTGCTGGACATGTGCCTGTACGACGGCATGGGCTCGACCAGCAGCGAGCTGGTGCTGATCGCGCGCGATGGCGGACCGGCGGTGCCGGGACGCCCGCCGCAGTTTTTCTCGGTCTGGCACCAGGGCGGTGGCCGTGCGCCGCACGACCGCATCGACTATCACCTGCAGGTGCTGCATGCCGGCGCCCACCACGCGCTGCTGCCCGGCGCGCACACCCGCCTGGACGGCATCGACAGCGCCGACCTGCGCCCGGTGCTGCTGCCGGGCATGGACCAGCCGGTGCACTGCGTGCCGACCCCGCTGACCTTTGCCACGCCCCGGGTTCCCGCCGCCGACAAACGCGACGGCCGCTACCAGGGCGATCTCACCCTCGAGATGCGCCTGCCCACCCGCCGCCCCTGACGTTCGCGGAGATCCCCATGCACCTGTATCGCCCCGTTGCCGCCCTGTTGTTCCTGCTGCCTGCCGTGCCGGTGTCGGCCAACCTGGACGTGCACCCGATGCGCGTGCATGTCGAGGCCGGTCGTACCACCAGCATCCGCGTACACGCCCAGTCGCCGCGCACGCAGTACGTCCGCGCCACGGTCAAGCGCGTGGTCGCACCGGCCACCGAGGACGAACACGAAGTCGACGAGCCCGCCGGTGCCGATGCCGCGCTGGTGGTCACACCGGCCATGTTCGCCCTGGCCGGGGGCGGAAGCCGGCTGGTGCGGGTGATCGCGCTGGCGCCGGTGGAGCAGGAGACGGCATTCCGGGTGTACTTCGAAGGCGTGCGCGGCGACGACCCCGAGGCCATGCCGGCACCGGCGCCCACCGCCAGCGCCACCATCGGCGTCAGCCTGGTCTGGGGCGTGCTGGCCAACCTGCTGCCTGCTGCCGGGGAGGTCTCCATGCACCTGGAAGGCGACCACCTGCACAACCGCGGCACGTTGCGGCTGGGCATCCGCCGGATCGAGCACTGCCTTGGCGACGCCTGCACCACCCATGACATCGACCGCAGCGTCTACCCCGGCGGTGCGCTGGCCCTGCCGTTCCAGCCCGGCGCCGGCGCGCGCCTGCGCGTGGACTACCGGCTCAGCCGCGACGGCTACCGCGAACACCAGCAGATCCTGCTGCCCTGAGAGGAAATACCATGCAAGTTCTTTACCGCTCGCTGTTGTTGATGCTGCCTGTCAGCGCCGTGGCCACACCATTGCCGGCGGCGCCCGGCAACGCGGAGGTGGTGCAGGGCGAAGCGCTCGCCTCCCCTGCGGCCCGTGCGCTGTCGTTCGCCGGCGGACTTGGCGTCGGCGTGGGCGTGGCCGGGGTGTTCGGCCGCGCGCAGGTCCGCGACCGCGTGGTCCATTGCGAGGCGCCGGCACCGGTGTCGATGTCCCCGCCGGGGTGGGACGATGCGCTCTGGCAGGTCGACCAGAATGACCAGCGGATCGCACGCAACCGGCTGGACATCGACCTGCTGCGCGACGGCGTGCAGGGCGTCAGCGCCGACCTCAGCGACGTGGTGCGCTTCGACAAGGATGCCACCGTGCACCTGCGCGGCGCGCGGCTGCTGGCCCTGGGCGCCGGTGAGATCAGCGCGGAAAGCCAGCACGCGGTCAATGGCGCACAGCTGTTTGCCGCCGAAGCGCGGGTGGCCGCACTCGAGTACGTCCAGCAGTACTTCAAGGTCGGGTCCGACGAACTGAGCCTGCCGGCGCATGCCGGGTTCCTGGCCACCGCGATGGGCGCCGATGCCCGCGCCGTCGCCAACGGGTCCACCGCCTACGGCAGCTACGCCACGGCGCTGGGCCACAATTCGGTGGCCCTCGGGCGCGCGGCGATCGTGCTTGAAGGGGCCGCGGACGGGTTCGCGCTGGGCACGCGCTCCCGCGTGCTGGCCGAAAACGGGATGGCGCTCGGTGCCTCCACCCAGGTCTGGGAGGGCGCCCACGACAGCGTGGCGCTCGGCTTCGGCTCGATCGTGCAGCGCCCGTGGGAAGTCTCGGTGGGCGGGCAAGGCCTGCGCCGGCGCATCACCAATGTCCTGCCGGGCATCGCCGCCGATGACGTGGTTTCGCTGCGGCAGCTGACGGACATGGCCAGCGTGCTCGGCACCAGCATCAACGCCGAAGGCGGCGTGCGCGGCATGCGCTTCGCGGTGCAGGGCAAGTGGCACGGCACCGTGGCCGGGGCGCTGGATGCGCTGGATTACGCGGTGAGCGCGGCACACCGGGCGCTGGGCGACATGGGCGGGCAGGTCGACGCGCTCGCCGCGCAGAACGAGCACAGCCAGCCCGCCAGCGCGGCCGACGCCGCCGAGCCGATCACGGCGTCTGCGGACACCACCCACCCCGCAGCGCCGCAGGCCGCTGCCAGCGCGACCGCCCCCGCGACCGACGCGCGTGCGGTAGAGCCGGCCGTTGCGTCACTGCCGTCGGCAGCGCCACTGCCGCCGGTCGACACCCGTGCCGTGGACGACGCGGTGCAGCGCGCCAATGCGTACACCGACCAGGCCATGGCCGGCGTCGATCGTCGCTTCGACCGCCTCGACCGGCGCATGAACCGCATGGCGGCGATGGGCAGCGCACAGGCCGCCATGGCCATGAACACCGCCGGCCTGCCCACCTGGAACCGGCTCGGCGCGGGGGTTGGCCACGCCGATGGCGAATCGGCGCTGGCGGTGGGCTACCAGCGCGTGCTGGACCGGCGCACCACCACCACCTTCAGCCTCAATGGGGCTTTCAGCCAGGGCGGTGAAAGCACCGTGGCGGTGGGCGTCGGCATCGGCTGGTAGCGGTTGCGCGGCGCGCTCAGGGGCTGTCCAGATAGCCCCTGATCTCGTCCTCGGCAAGCAGGCTGCGCAGCTGCGCGGCCGAAGCCCGCCGCATCGGTTTCTCGTCGATGCTCGACAGCGGGGGCTGGCGCAGCGCGTCGTAGGGCAGCACCGCCACGTCGAAGGTCAGGCCTTCGGCGGAGAACACCCATACCGGCACGTCCAGTGTGCGTTCGCGGTCCAGCCGCAGGCGGCGCATGCGCGACTCGGCCGGGATGCGGTGTTCTTCGAGGAAACGCTGCACGGCATCGGCGTCGTCGCTGTGCAGCTGCAGCTGCACCGGACTGTTGGCGTCGGCGGTGCCGTCCAGGACCGGCCCACACAGGCGCGGCGCGAAACCGTGCAGGAACTCCAGTGCACGCAGGCCGGCCTCGCGACGCTGGCGCAGTTGCGTGCCATGCCCCGCACCGGCGAACAGGCGTTGGTATTCGCGCAGCGCGTCTTCGATCTCGGTATTTCGCGGCAGCGAGGCATCGTCGTGGATGCCCAGCCGTCCGGCGGCTTTCAGCTTGGCCTGGTGGTAATCGCGGATTCCGCCTTCGGCCATCAACCGGGCCGCCTCGTGGGCGAGCCGGTGACGGCGTTCGCGGGTCTGGCTCTCGGCATGCTGTCGGGCACGATGCATGAGCGATTCTCCCCTGGTGCGACCTGCCTCGACTTTACACCCGCGATGTGACGACCAGGACACGCATGGCGTGTCCCTACGCAACAGGAATGGTCGTTCAACCCGCCCACCCGACCAAAACAGGTCGTTCAACCACAGGCCACCCGACCAAAATCAATCGTTCGACCCCAACATCGCTCGACCCCGGATCGTAGTGACACGCCATGCGTGTCAACGCCATGCCGAACGGAGACGCAGATCAAAAAATATCGAACGCCGCATCATCCGCCTGCTGGGTCTGCGTATTGAAGTCGTACTCGGCCAGCTTCTCCATGTCCTCCACCTTGACCCATTCGGTGGCGCCGTTGAGCGTGGCCTGGAGCATTCCGGTCGGCGGCTCGTTCTGCGCCACCGGGGTGTCCTTCAGCGCCACGCGCATGTAGTCGATCCAGATCGGCAGCGCCGCGCGGCCGCCGTACTCGCGGTAGCCCAGCGAACGGAAATCGTCCCGCCCCACCCACACGGTGGTGGCGTACGGACCGCCGAAGCCGGAGAACCACGCGTCGCGGTGGTCGTTGGTGGAGCCGGTCTTGCCGCCCACGTCCTCACGGCCCAGCACCTTCGCCGCGGTGCCGGTGCCGCGCTGGACCACGTCGCGCATCATCGACACCAGCTGGTACGCGGTGCGCGCGTCGATCGCACGCGGCGCGGTGCGCGCGTTCGGGTCGACCGGCGCGGCCGGTGCGGCTGCCTGTTCGGTCGCGGGCGCGGGCGCGCCGGCCGGTGCGGGGGCTGCCGCGGCGCCGAAGTTGAAGCCGTCCACCACCTGGCTCACCGGCGCACCGCCGCTGGTGCCCACGCAGTCGCGGCAGGCACGGGCCGGGTTCTCCTTGAACACCAGGTTGCCGTCGCGGTCGCTGACCTGGTCGATCAGCCAGGTATCCACGCGCGAGCCGCCGTTGGCGAACACCGCGTAGCCGCGGGCCACCGACAGCGGGGTCAGCGAGGCCGTGCCCAGCGACATCGACAGGTTCGGCGGCAACTCGGCCTCGGCGAAGCCGAACTCGCTGATGTACTTGCGGGCGTAGTCCACCCCCATACCGTCCAGCAGGCGCACCGAGACCAGGTTGCGCGACTGCACCAGCGCCTCGCGCAGGCGCATCGGGCCGCGGAAGCCGCCGCCGTCGTTCTGCGGCTGCCAGGTCTTGCCGCGACGGTCGCGGAACACCACCGGGGCGTCCAGCACGATCGAGGCCGGGTTGAAGCCCTTGTCGAAGGCCGCTGCGTAGATGAAGGGCTTGAAGCTCGAGCCGGGCTGGCGACGGGCCTGGGTGGCGCGGTTGAACTTGTTGCCGGAGAAGCTGAAACCGCCGACCAGTGCCTTCAGCGCACCGCTCTGGGCGTCCAGCGAGACCAGTGCGGACTGGCCGCGCGGGATCTGGTCCAGCAGCCACTCGCCTTCCTTCTCGCCGCTGCGCACGCGCACGATGTCGCCGCGCTTGACCAGCTTGGCCGGGGTCTTTCCGGTCCACTTCGCGGCCGAGGCCGGCAGCACCCGCTCGCTGCGGTCGGCCATCACCACGGTGGCGCTGCCGTCGGCAGCGGTGGCGGCCACGATCGCCGGCAGCAGCCCGGACTGGCCGGCGATGCCGCGCAGGTGGGTGGCCAGTGCAGCGGCATCGTCGCCCGCGCCCAGCGCCACCTGCTGTTCCACGCCGTGCCAGCCATGCCGGTGGTCGTACTGCAGCAGGCCATCGCGGACCGCCAGGTTGGCCGCGGTCTGCATCCCCGCGTTGATCGTGGTGGTGACGTGGTAGCCCTTGTTGAGCACGTCGCCGCCGAAGCGGGCGATCATCTCCTGGCGGACCAGTTCGGCCACGTACGGGGCCTCCACCTGCACCGGCGGCTCATGCGCGGTGGCATGCATCGGCACCGCCTTGGCCGCGTCGGCCTCGGCCTGGGTGATGAAGCCCAGGTTGGCCATGCGCTGCAGCACGTAGAAGTCGCGGCGCTCGCGGGCGCGCTCCGGGTTGCTGATCGGGTTGCCGCTGGAGGGGAACTTGGGGATGCCGGCCAGCGAGGCCATCTCGTCCAGGCTCAGCTCGCCCAGCTTCTTGCCGTAGTAGAACTCGGCCGCCGCGGCCACGCCGTAGGCGCGGTTGCCGAAGAAACTCTTGTTCAGGTACAGCTCGAAGATCTCGTCCTTGCTCAGCTCCTGCTCGATCTTGCGCGCCAGCAGGATCTCGGCCAGCTTGCGGGTGTAGCTGTATTCCGAGCTCAGGAAGAACTGCCTGGCCACCTGCTGGGTGATGGTCGACCCGCCCGGGACCCGCTTGTCGTTGGTGGTGGCCAGCAGCCACACCGCTCGCCCGATGCCCTTGTAGTCCACCCCCCCATGTTCGTAGAAGCGGGCGTCCTCGGTGGCCAGGAAGGCCTGCTTGAGGCGCTCCGGGACCTCCTTCATGGTGATCGGGGTGCGCCGGGACTCGCCGAACACGGCCATCAGCTCGCCGTCGGCCGCGTACACGTACATCGGCTCCTGCATCTCGATGTCGCGCAGGGTCTGGACGTCCGGAAGCCGCGCGGAAATGGCGAAGTACAGGCCTCCCGCGACAGCCGCGCCGACCAGGGCCAGGACCAGGAAAACCACCAGCATCCAGCGCAGCCAGCGTCGAAGACGAGTCATCAGTGACAGATTCCGATTGCGAATTTCGTGGCCGCAGAGTATAGATTACGCAAGGGAACGGCTGGGGTTGTTCCCGGGGAGAGCATTTCGGTGACCGTCAGGGGACGGGCGAAACGTGCGCTGCTGCGCGTTTTGCACGTTGATGGTTGCGATTTGCAAAAAAAACGTTATTAATGCGCGGGCGCAGGTTATGCGTCCAAGTGCCCGTCGGCAGGGGAGAAACCGTGGGGCTTATCCCAAAAAGCCAGTCGCCGCTTATTGGCGTCGACATCAGCTCGACTGCAGTAAAGCTCTTGCAGCTTTCCCGCAGTGGCAATCGTTTCCGTGTGGAACACTATGCTGTGGAACCACTTCCGCCGAATGCGGTGGTGGAAAAGAACATCGTGGAAGTGGAGGCCGTGGGTGAGGCCATCCGCCGCGCGGTGAACCGCTCCGGTACCAAGGCCCGGCATGCCGCCGCGGCCGTGGCCGGCTCGGCGGTCATCACCAAGCTCATCCCGATGCCGGCCGACCTGGACGAGAACGACATGGAAGCCCAGGTCGAGCTCGAAGCGGTCAACTACATCCCGTACCCGATCGAGGAAGTGAACCTCGATTTCGAGGTGCTCGGCGCCATCCCCAACAACCCGGAAATGGTCCAGGTGCTGTTGGCGGCCTCGCGCTCGGAGAACGTGGAGCTGCGCCAATCGGCGCTGGAGCTCGGTGGCCTGACCGCCCGGGTGATGGACGTGGAGGCCTTCGCGGTCGAAAACGCCTTCGCCCTGGTCGCCAGTGAACTGCCGATCGCCAGCGATGGCGTGGTCGCGCTGGTCGACATCGGCGCCACCATGACCACCCTGAACGTCCTTCGCGGCGGGCGCAGCCTGTACAGCCGCGAGCAGGTGTTCGGCGGCAAGCAGCTCACCGACGAGGTCATGCGCCGTTATGGCCTGACCTACGAGGAAGCGGGCCTGGCCAAGCGCCAGGGTGGGCTGCCCGAAAGCTACGAGATGGAAGTCCTCGAACCGTTCAAGGAAGCCACCGTCCAGCAGATCAGCCGCCTCCTGCAGTTCTTCTATGCAGGCAGCGAGTTCAACCGGGTCGACCACATCGTGCTGGCCGGCGGTTGCGCGGCCCTGGCCGGCCTGCCGGAGATGGTGGAGGAACAGCTGGGCGTGGCCACCGTGGTGGCCAATCCGCTGGCACAGATGACGCTGGGTCCGAAGGTACAGGCGCATGCCCTGGCCCAGGACGCCCCGGCGCTGATGATTGCCACCGGGCTGGCGCTGAGGAGCTTCGACTGATGGCAAGAATCAATCTATTGCCCTGGCGCGCCGAACGGCGCAGGCAACGCCAGCGCGAGTTCATGACCATGCTTGGCTTCGCCGCCATCGCGGGTGTCGTGCTGTCGGCGCTGATCTGGTTCTACTACGACCGCCAGATCAGCGGCCAGGGGGATCGCAATGCGTTCCTGTCGGCCGAGATCGCGCGGGTGAAGGAGCAGAACAAGGAAATCGACCGCCTCGATCGCCAGAAGGACCGCCTGCTGGCGCGCAAGAAGGTGATCGAACAGCTGCAGGCGAAGCGCTCGCAGATGGTGCACCTGTTCGACGCGCTGGTCCGGACCATCCCCGATGGGCTGGTGCTGACCGCGCTGAAGCAGGAAGGCGACATCCTCACCCTGGAAGGCCGCACCCAGTCCAACGCCCGGGTCAGCGCCTACATGCGCAACCTGGAAAGCTCGGGCTGGATGACCAAGCCGGAACTGTCGGTGATCGAAGCGCGCAAGCCGGAAGAAGAAAAAGACAAGGTGGCGGGCCCGGTGGCGGACATCTCGGCATTGCCGTACGTGTTCGTGGTCAAGGTGACGCTGCCGGCACAGAGCGAAGCGGTCGACGGCCTCGGTCCGGACGGCAGCGTGATCGCCCCGGGCACCGATCCGGCGGCCACGCCGGCCACCGCCCCGGGCGTGGCACCGCTGGCCCCGGCACCGGCCGACGGCGCACCGGCGACCCCGGCGACCCCGGCGACCCCGGCTGAGCCGGCGCCGGCTGGCAGCCGCATCGTTCCCACCCCGGCACCGCAACCGGCCGCGTCCAGCACGCCGCAGAAGGGGGCCGCATGAGCCAGAAGAAAGTGAACCTCAAGGACCTGGACTTCAACAACATCGGCAACTGGCCGCAGCAGGCCAAGATCGTCTTCTGCGCCCTGCTGTCGCTGTTGATCATCGTCCTGGCCTGGTTCGTGCTCATCAGCGGCAAGCGCGAAGAGCTCGAGAAGCTGGAGCGCGACGAAGTAGGTCTGCGCGCCGACTTCGAAAAGGAGCAGGGCCGTGCGGTCAACCTGGAACCGCTGAAACAGCAGCTGGCCCAGATGGAGCAGGTGCTGCAGCAGATGCTGCGCCAGCTGCCCAGCAAGACCGAAATGCCGGACCTGATCATCGACATCTCGCAGACCGCGCTGTCCAGCGGCCTGGTCAACGAGCTGTTCCAGCCCGGTGAGGAAGTGCCCAAGGAGTTCTACGCCGAGAAGCCGATCGCCCTGCGCATGGTGGGCAGTTACCACCAGTTCGGCGCCTTCGTCAGCGGCGTGGCCTCGCTGCCGCGCGTGGTCATCCTGACCATGCACGACATCAACCTCAAGCCCAAGGACCCCAAGACCGGCATCACCGCACGCAGTGGCGCGCTGGAGCTGTCCGGTACGGTCAAGACCTATCGGTACCTGGACGACGTGGAAATGGAAGCGCAGGAAAAGGCCGCCGCCGCAGCCGCGACGCCGAAGAAGGGAGGGAAGAAATGAACCTGTCCCTCTACGCACGGATCTGTGGGCTGTTGATGCTGGTCCTGCTGGCAGGCTGCGCACGTGGCATCTCCAGCACCCCCGGCGACGCACCGAACCTGGAAAAGTGGGTCGCCGACGTGCGTGCACGCCCGGCGCCGCCGCTCGAACCGCTGCCGGTCATGCAGCAGTTCGAGACCTTCGAATATTCCGCGCAGGGCATGCGTGATCCGTTCACCGACGCCTGGGCCAATCCCCAGGCCGGTGGTTCGGGCCTGCGCCCGGATCCGAACCGCCGCAAGGAGCCGCTGGAAGCCTTCCCGCTGGACGCCTTGGACATGGTCGGTTCGATCGGCAAGGGCGGCGGACTGGTCGCGCTGGTGATGGCACCGGACAAGGTCACCTATCGGGTGCGTCCGGGGGTCTACATGGGGCAGAGCGACGGTCGCGTGACCGGGGTCTTCGAAGACCGGATCGAACTGATTGAACTGGTGCCGGATGGCGCGGGCGGCTGGCTGGAACGGCCTGCATCGCTTGCGCTTGAAGATCAATGAATGATTATGGGGATAGCACGATGACCTTTTCCAACGCCATGCTGCAGCGTGCCGTCCGGCGCCCGAAGCTGATCCACCTGTGCGCGCTGGGAGTCGCGCTCATGGTGGCCAATGGCACGCTGATGGCGGCCACGCCGGCTGCTGCGGCGACCACCCAGGGGGCCGGCGCTGCGCCGGCCGCCGCGCCGGCCTCGCTGGCGGTGTCCAAGATCGACTTCAAGCGCGGTGAAGACGGCAGTGGCCGCCTGATCCTGCAGTTCGACGGCAAGGGTGCCAACCCGGACCTGCGTACGCAGGGCAACAGCGTCGTCGTCGACGTCGGCAACGCGACCCTGCCGGACACCCTGCAGAAGTCGATCAACGTGGTCGACTTCGCCACCCCGGTGCAGCGCATCGACCCGAAGCCGTACGGCGGTGGCACCCAGCTGGTGCTGAACACCAACACGGCCTTCGAGTCGCTGGCGTACCAGACCGACAACGAATACGTGGTCGAGATCAGCCCGCGCAAGAGCGCCCCGGCCACCGGTGCGATCAACGCCACCACCGTGACCCAGGCGGCCGCGGCGGTCGCCCAGCGTGGCTACAGCGGCAAGCCGGTGACCTTCAACTTCCAGGACGTGCCGGTGCGCACCGTGCTGCAGTTGATCGCCGAAGAGTCGAACCTCAACGTGGTCGCCTCCGACAGCGTCGCCGGCAATGTCACCCTGCGCCTGGTCAACGTGCCGTGGGACCAGGCGCTGGACATCGTGCTGCGTGCCAAGGGCCTGGACAAGCGCCGCGAGGGCGGTGTGATCTGGGTCGCGCCGCAGCCGGAGCTGGCCAAGTTCGAGCAGGACAAGGAAGACGCCCGCATCGCGATTGAAAACCGCGAAGACCTGGTCACCGACTACGTCCAGATCAATTACCACAACGCCGCGCAGATCTTCAAAGCACTGACCGAAGCCAAGGGCATTGGCGGCGGAAGTGGCGGTGGCAGTGGTGGCGGCGGCAGCAGCTCGCAGGAAGACAGCGGGTTCCTGTCCTCGCGCGGTCGCCTGGTCGCCGACGAACGCACCAATACGTTGATGATCAGCGACATCCCGAAGAAGGTCGCGCGCATGCGTGAGTTGATCAACGTGATCGACCGTCCGGTCGACCAGGTGCTGATCGAAAGCCGCATCGTGATCGCCACCGATACCTTCGCGCGCGAACTGGGCGCCAAGTTCGGCATCTCCGGTCGTCGCGACAATGTCTGGTTCGGCGGCAACACCGACCAGAACCACAACAACATCGACGACAACGGCCAGGCGGAACAGGAATACGCCGAAGCGGTCGCCGACTGGCAAGCCAATGGCGGTCCGGTGCCGGTGCGGCCGGGTCAGATCTTCAACACGCCGAACTTCAACTGGAACCTGCCGGTGGCAGCGGCCAGCAACCCGGGTTCGCTGGCGCTGTCGATCCTCAACGCCGGCTACCTGCTGGACGTGGAGCTGTCGGCCATGCAGCAGGAATCGCGTGGCGAAGTCATCTCCAACCCGCGCGTGGTCACCACCAACCAGCGTGAGGCGGTGATCAAGCAGGGTAAGGAAATCGGCTACGTGACCATCACCGGCGGCTCCGGCGGTCAGGCGGCAACTCCCAACGTGCAGTTCAAGGAAGTGCTGCTGGAGCTGAAGGTCACCCCGACCATCACCAACGACAACCGCGTGTTCCTGAACATGTCGGTCAAGAAGGATGAAGTCGAAAGCTACATCGTGCTGGACGGCTACGGCCAGGTGCCCTCGATCAACCGCCGCGAAGTGAACACCGCGGTGCTGGTCGACGACGGCCAGACCGTGGTGATCGGTGGCGTGTACGAGTTCACCGACCGCAACAGCGTGAACAAGGTGCCGTTCCTGGGCGACGTGCCGTTCCTGGGCAACCTGTTCAAGAAGCGCAGCCGCAACAAGGACAAGGCCGAACTGCTGGTCTTCGTCACCCCCAAGGTGCTGCGCGTGGCCAAGACCAACTGAGCCACCGCTCCCGCAGCTTGACCAGGATCCGGCGCCCTCCAGGGCGCCGGATTTTTTTTGTTCACCGCAGGGCAAGGTGGTGGAACTATCCTCGTGGCATGACCTCGGCCCCGCATTGTTCCGGCTGCACCGCACAATGCTGCCGACTGACGGCGGTGCTCGCTGCATCGGAATCCATCCCGCCGCATCTGACCGTCGACATGGGCGACGGGGTGCGCGCCATGGCCAAGGCAGCCGACGGCTGGTGCGTGGCGCTCGACCGGGCGACCCGGGCGTGCGGCATCTATTCCGACCGGCCGCAGGTGTGCAGGCGATTCAAGATGGCCGGACCCTACTGCAGCGCGATCTTCGATGGCGCCCCTCGAGCGTAGGCGCGTTCAGGCAATCTTGATCCCGCTGCCGGTCCCGCCCTGCCATCATGGGTGCGGAACCTTACGCCTGTCGCGTGGTCAGATGGACCCATGAACCTGCCGCCCCCCATGCCTGCAACCGACCCCATGTCCGTCACCCCCGCTCCGGAGCACGATCGCCTGCACGCCGGCTTCCGCGCGCTGCGTGAGGCGCTCTCGGCCGAGATCGTCGGCCAGGATGCACTGGTCGAGCGCCTGCTGACCGCGTTGCTCGCCGACGGCCACCTGCTGGTGGAAGGTGCGCCCGGGCTGGCCAAGACCACCGCCATCCGCGCTCTCGCGGCGCGGCTGGAAGCGGACTTCTCGCGCGTCCAGTTCACCCCGGACCTGCTCCCGGCCGACCTGACCGGCACCGAGATCTGGCGCCCGCAGGAGGGCCGCTTCGAATTCGTACCCGGCCCGATCTTCCACCCGATCCTGCTGGCCGATGAAATCAACCGCGCCCCGGCCAAGGTGCAGTCGGCACTGCTGGAGGCGATGGGCGAACGCCAGGTCACGGTAGGCCGGCATACCTACGCGCTGCCCACGCTGTTCCTGGTGATGGCGACGCAGAACCCGATCGAACAGGAAGGGACGTTCCCGCTGCCCGAGGCGCAGCTGGACCGGTTCCTGATGCACGTGCGGATCGGCTATCCCGATTCCACCGCGGAAGCCGAGATCCTGCGCCTGGCCCGCGAACGTGCCCGCGACGCGCTGGGCACGCCCGCGCCGGCGCCGTCGCGCATGCCGCTGGAGGACGTGTTCGCCGCCCGCCGCGCGATCCTCGACCTGCACATGGCACCGGCGCTGGAGCGCTATCTGATCGAACTGGTACTGGCCACCCGCGACCCCGCCCGCTATGACCCGGCATTGGCGCGACGCATCGCCTGGGGGGCCAGCCCGCGCGGTTCGATCGCGCTGGAACGCTGCGCCCGGGCCCGCGCCTGGCTGGCCGGCCGCGACTTCGTGACCCCTGACGACGTGCGCAGCGTGGCGCCTGATGTCCTGCGCCACCGCGTGCTGCCGAGCTACGAAGCCACCGCCGAAGGCTGGGACGGCGAACGCCTGGTCGCCGAACTGCTGGCCCGCGTGCCGGTGCCCTGAGCGCGGCATGCACCTTCCCGACGACACCGCTGGCGCGGCGCTGGCCGGCAACGGCGTACAGCCGAGCCTGGCCGAACTGGTCGCCCTTCGCGGCAGCGCGCACCGGCTGGCGCCGGCGCGACGCGGCCGCCTGGCCCACGCCGGCCAGGCGCCGTCGCCGATGCGGGGGCGTGGCATGGAGTACGCCGAATCCCGCGAGTACGTGCCCGGCGACGATGCCCGCCACATCGACTGGCGGGTCACCGCACGCACCGGGCGCGCGCATACCAAACTGTTCCAGGCCGAACGCGAACGGCTGACCCTGCTGGTCGCCGACACCGACCCGGTGCTGTACTTCGGCACCCGCGTGCGCTTCAAGTCGGTGCAGGCGGCGCGGGTCGGCGCGGTCGCGGCATGGTTGGCGCAGCGCCAAGGCGATCGGCTCAGCGCGCTGCGGGGCAGCCGGTCCGAAGCGCCGATCGCGCCGGCCGGCGGCACCCGCGGCGTGCTGCGCGTGCTCGATGCGTTGACCCGCTGGTATGCGGCACCGCCGGCCGACGATGCCGGGCTGGACAGGGCCCTGCAGCAGGCCGCCCGCCTGTTGCGACCCGGCGCCCGCGTCGTGGTGCTCGCCGACCCGGCGCGCGCGGCCGCCATCGACATTCCGCGCTGGACCGCGCTGGCCATGCACCACGAAGTCCAGCTGCTGCTGATGGCCGACCCGCTCGAACTGGCGCCGCCGGACGCGGTGCTGCCGTTCCTGTCGGAAGACCGGCAGGTCGTGCTCGACCTGCACGACAGTGCGGTGCGTGCGCACTGGCACACGCGCTTCGTCGAACCGCTGGAAGCGCTGCAGCGCAGCCTGGGTGCGCGCCGCATCCAGGTGCACGTGGTCAGCACCGACGATGCCAGCGACTGCTGGCTCGGCCCGTTGCCGTCGGCGGTGGTCGCATGAGCACCGCCACCTCGCTGCCACTGCGCGACGTGCACCTGCCACCGTACCCGTCGTGGTGGCCGTTGCCGCTGGGCTGGTGGCTGGTGTTGGGCGCGGTGGCGCTGGTCGCGGTGTTGCTGTGGGCGTGGCGCGCCCAACGCCGCCGGCGCGAACGACGCTGGCTGCAGCTGTTCGATACCGCCGTGGACGATGCCGGGGCGGGCGCGGGGCAGGTTGCCGCCATGGCCGAACTGCTGCGCCGCGCCGCGCGCCAGCGCCAGGTTGGCGCCGAGCTGCTGCAGGGTGAGGCATGGCTGGCATTCCTGGACGCGCCGGGCAGTCGCGCGTTTTCCGAGGGCGATGGACACCTGCTGCTGGACGGCGGGTATCGCCGCACGCTGGAACCAGCCGCCGTGGAGCGGCTGCGCCAGCTCGCGCGCGCGCGGTTCCTGGCGCTCATGAGCGGGCGGGTCCGATGATGCAGAGCCTCGCCGCTTGGCTGCCGTGGCTGGAAAGCCTCGCCTGGCCGTGGGCGCTGCTGGCGTTGCCGCTGCCATGGGCGATGCGCTGGTGGCCACGCCGCGCCGATGCCGCACCCGCCCTGCGGGTGCCCTACGCGGCGGGGACGCTGGCCGCCCTGGGCCAGGCGGGCGGCGGCGCCGGGTGGCGGCTGGGCCGGCTGCTGCTGTGGCTGGCGTGGGCCAGCCTGTGCGTGGCGTTGGCGCGACCGCAGGCCCTGGGCGAGCCGGTCGCGCCGCCGCAGCAGGGCCGGCAGATGATGCTCGCCGTGGATGTGTCCGGCAGCATGAGCGAGCCCGACATGATGCTCGGTGCGCAGGTGGTGCAGCGGTTGTCCGCGGCCAAGGCGGTGCTGGCCGACTTCCTCGACCGCCGCGCCGGTGACAGGGTCGGCCTGCTGATCTTCGGCGAACGCGCCTACACCCTGACCCCGATCACCGCCGACCTCACCACCGTGCGCAACCAGCTCACCGACAGCGAGGTCGGCCTGGCCGGCCGCGATACCGCGATCGGCGACGCGATCGCATTGGCGGTCAAGCGCCTGCGCGAACAGCCCGAGGGGCAGCGCGTGCTGATCCTGCTCACCGACGGGGTCAGCAACGCCGGCGTGCTGCAGCCGCTGCGCGCGGCCGAGCTGGCCAGGGCCGAGGGCGTGCGGGTGTACCCGGTGGCGTTCGGCGGCGACGGCGGCATGAGCCTGTTCGGGGTGCAGATCGCTGCCGGCGACGACCCGGTCGACGAAGCGACCCTGCGCCGCATCGCCGAGCTCACCGGCGGCCGCGCCTTCCGTGCACGCAACACCGATGAGCTGGCCGGCATCTACGCCGAGCTGGACCGGCTGGAACCGGTCACCGCCGCCGGTGCCGCGGTGCGCCCGCGCATCGAACGCTACGGCTGGCCGCTGGCGCTGGCCATGCTGCTGGGTGCGCTGGCCTGGCTGCTGCCGAGGCGCTGGGCATGAACATGACCGACCTTCCGCTGCACCTGGCCCGGCCGCACGCGTTGTGGGCGCTGGCCGCGCTGCCGCTGATCGCGCTGCTGTGGCAGTGGCGCCGGCGTCGCGGTAGCGTCTGGCGCCAGAACGTCGACCCGCACCTGCTGCCGTACCTGCTGGCAGCGGGTACCCGCCGCGCCTGGGCCGGCCTGGTCGTGCTGCTGCTGGGCTGGACGCTGGCGGTGCTGGCGCTGGCCGGCCCGGGCTGGCGGCAGCTGCCGCAACCGCTCTGGCAGGCGCCGTCACCGCTGGTGGTGGCGCTGGACCTGTCGTCGCGGATCACCGCCACCGATCTGCCGCCGTCGCGCCTGCTGCAGGCGCGGGCCAAGCTGGCCACCCTGCTGCGCGAGCGCAGCGGCGGTGAGCTGGCCCTGCTGGCCTACGCCGACGATGCCTTTACCGTGGCGCCATTGACCGCCGACCGCGGCAACGTCGCCCTGTACCTGGACGCGCTGGCCCCGGACGTGATGCCACGCGACGGCCAGCGCGCCGACCGCGCGATCGAAGCAGCGGTGCTGCTGCTGCAGCAGTCGGGCGCCAAGGGCGGCGACATCCTGCTGCTGACCGACCGCGCCGACGATGCCGCGCGTACCGCCGCCGTCGCTGCCCGTGCGCAGGGAATCCGGGTTTCCGTACTCGGCCTGGGCACGCCGGCCGGCGCCGCCTACCGCAGCAGTGACGGCCAGATCGAACGTGCGCAGCTGGAGCCCGACACCCTGCGCGCGCTGGCCGATGCCGGTGGCGGGCGGTACGCGACGGTGGCCGACGACGATGCCGACCTGCGCGCGCTGGACGTACTGACCCCGCGCAGCGACACCGGCGGCAACGATGCCCGGCAGGGCGAGGGCCTGGCCTGGCGCGACGAAGGGTTCTGGCTGCTGCCGCCGCTGATGCTGCTGTCGCTGTGGGCCTTTCGGCGTCGCGGCGCCGTCGCCGTGGTCGCGCTGTGCCTGCTGGTGCCGCTGGCCAGCCCCGCGCCGGCCCATGCGGCCGAGCGTTCGTTGTGGCAGCGCGACGACCAGCGCGACCAGCGGCGCATCGCCGCCGGCGTCGATGCCTACCGGCGCGGTGATTTCCCGGGCGCCCAGCAGCACTTCCAGGGCATCGACGGCCCCGAGGCGCACTACAACCTCGGCAACGCGCTGGCGCGCCAGGGCCAGTTCGATGCCGCGATCGCCGCCTACGACGAGGCGCTGCGGCAGCGCCCGGGCATGCCGGATGCGGTGGCCAACCGCGCCGCCGTGGATGCCGCGCGCAAGCGCAAGCCACCGCCGGGCAGCGGGAAGCAGCAGAACCAACAGCAGAACCAGCAGCAGAACCAGCAGCAGAACCAGCAGCAGCAGAACCAACAGCAGCCGGACCCGGCAGGGCAGGGCCAGGCCGATCCCCAGCCGGGGCAGGGCAGGCCGGATGCGGCGGAGCAGGCCCGGGCCGACGCCGCGCAGCGCCAGCGCATGGACGAGGCGATGCAGCGCCAGCAGGCCGGGGACGGAAAGACGCCGGCGCAGCGCCAGCAGGCGGCGGAGACGCCACAGCAGCGTGAGCAGCGCCAGGCCGTCGAAGCGTGGATGCGGCGAGTGCCGGACGATCCGGGCAGCCTGCTGCGGGCCAAGTTCCAGCTGGAAAACGAACGCAGGAAACGGGAAGGACCATGAACCCAGCGACCTCCACCCGACGTTGGTGGCGCGCCTGCGGCTGGCTGCTGCTGGGCGTGAGCAGCCTGGCCAACGCACAGACCCGGGCCTGGCTGGATCGCGACGCGATCAGCGACACCGATACGGTCACCCTCAACATCGAGTCCGACGCCGGCACCCCGGACTACACGCCATTGCAGGCCGATTTCGAGCTCAGCGGCCAGACCAGCAGCCGCCAGGTGCAGTGGAGCCAGGGCGCGATGCAGTCGCGGTCGCTGTTCGGGGTGGCGCTCAGTCCACGCCGCAGCGGCGTGCTGACCGTGCCGGCGCTGCAGGTGGGCAGCGCGCGGACCGCGCCGCTGCAGCTGACGGTGGCGGCCAGCAGCAGTGCATCGGCGGCGGTGCCCGGCAACGCCAAGGCCTTCGTCGAAACCGAGGTGGACGATGCCAATCCTTACGTGCAGCAGAGCGTGGGGGTGGTGGTGCGTCTCTACTACGCCTCGCAGCTGCTCTCCGGCGAACTCGGCGTGGACACGCCGGACGGTGCTTCACTGCAGCGCATCGGCGAGGATCGCAGCCTGGTCCGCGAGGTCAACGGACGTCGCTACAACGTGGTGGAGCGGCGCTACCTGCTGATCCCCGAACGCAGTGGGCCGCTGCTGCTGCCGGGCGCGCGCTTCAACGGGCGCAGCGCCGGCGGCTTCTTCGACGACCTGTTCGGCGGCGACGGTCGGCTGCGCGCCAGCGCCCCCGACCGCACCCTGCAGGTGCGTGCGCAGCCGGACGCGGCGCCGCAGCCGTGGCTGCCGCTGCACGACCTGCGCCTGCGCTACACCGCCGCGCCGACCCACGGCCGTGCCGGCGAGGCGATCACGGTGGTGGTCGAGGCGGTCGCCGACGGCGCCACCCGCGCCCAGTTCCCCGAGCTGCCGGCGCTGGATGTCGGTGCCGCTGCGCAGGTGTTCGCCGAGCCGCCGCAGTACGACGAGACCTTCGACGGTAGCACCCCGCGGTTGACCCTGACCCGGCGTTACTCGGTCGTCCCGCGCCAGCCCGGCACCCTGCTCGTTCCGGGCCTGCGCATGGACTGGTGGGACGTGCGCGGCGGTGGCCCGCGCACCGCCACGCTGCCGGACCTGCGGGTGACGGTGGCGGCCGGTGCGCCCGGCCGGACGCCGACGCCGCTGGCGCTGGACACCACCTCGGCGCTGCCGGACACCACGGCGGCAGCGGACGACAGCGTGGCGCCCGCCCTTGCCGACAGCAGGCCGTGGGGGTGGATCGCGGCCGCGATCGCCTTCGCGCTGCTGTGGCTGCTGACCCTGGCCTGGGCGTGGCGGCGCCGTCGCCCAAGCGCCGTCGCTGGCGGCAGCGCGCCCGCCCCCACCACCGCTGCACCGGGCGGCCGCGTGCCCTCGCGCGCCGACCTGCGGCGGGCGCTGGACCATGAGGGCCTGGATGAGATCGTGACCGTGCTGGCGGCCATGGGCGGGGTGCGGGCCGACCTGGACGCGGTGCTCGCGCACCTGGCCGACCCGGCCCAGCGCCAGGCCCTGCGCGACATGCAGGCCGCGCGCTGGGGCGCGGCCGGGGGCGACATGGCCCAGGCACGGCAGGCCCTGCGCCGGGCCTTCCATGACCGACCGCACTGGCAGCCGGTCGCCGCGCCGACGAATACTGCGCTGCCGCCGCTGTATCCGCCGGCCCGCTGAAGGAGCCGGAACGGCCGGCTTTGCTAAGCTCTTTTACTTATCTTCAAGGAACGCCGCTCCGATGACCGACGCCGCAACACCCCGGCAGAAGCTGCCACTGCACTGGAAAATGGCTATCGGCTTCGGGCTTGGCCTAGCGCTCGGCCTGATCGTCCACGCCATCGGCGGCGGCATTCCCTGGCTGCCCGACGCGGCCCGCGCGGTGATGACCTACCTGACCACGCCGTTGTCGGGTCTGTTCCTCAACCTGATCTTCATGCTGATCGTGCCGCTGATCTTCTCGGCGCTGGTGATGGGTGTGTCGGAGATGGGCGACATCCGCGCGCTCGGGCGGATCGGCTGGAAGACCCTGACCTATACCGTCCTGCTGTCGGGTGTGGCGGTCGGCCTCGGCCTGGTCCTGGTCAACCTGCTCAAGCCGGGCGTGGGCGTGGACCCGGCCATGGCCCAGCAGCTGCTGCATGAGAACGTCGAGCGCAGCCGCGAGATCGTGGCCAACATCGGCGAGCAGCCCAAGGGCATGGACATGCTGTTGTCGATCGTGCCCAGCAACGTGCTGGCTGCCGCGTCCAGCAACGGGGCGATCCTGTCGCTGATGTTCTTCGCGCTGATGTTCGGCATCGGCATGGTGCTGTCGCCGGACGAAAAGACCGCCCCGCTGCGCAAGGTCATCGAAGGCGTGTTCGAAGTCTCGATGACCCTGATCAACCTGGTGATCAGGCTGGCCCCCTACGCGGTGGCCTGCTTCATGTTCAACCTGGCCGCGATCTTCGGCTTCGACCTGCTGATCCGCCTCGGCGCGTACGTGGGCGTGGTGGTGCTGGCGCTGGGCCTGCACATGGTGGTGAGCTACGGCGTGGCGGTATGGCTGTCGGGCCGCTCGCCCCTGGCGTTCTTCCGCGACACCCAGGAGGCCACGGTGATGGCCTTCTCCACCGCGTCCAGCAACGCCACCCTGCCGACCGCGCTGCGCGTGGCCGACCAGATGGGCCTGCCGCAGAAGGTCTCGCGTTTCGTGCTGACCGTGGGCGCCACCGCCAACCAGAACGGCACCGCGCTGTTCGAGGGCGTGACGGTGATCTTCCTGGCGCAGTTCTTCGGCGTGGACCTGAGCATCACCCAGCAGCTGATGGTGATGGTGGTCTGCATCCTCGGCGGTATCGGGACGGCCGGCGTGCCCTCCGGCTCGCTGCCGGTGGTGGCGATGATCTGCGCGATGGTCGGCGTCGACCCGATGGGTATCGGCCTGATCCTGGGCGTGAACCACTTCCTGGACATGTGCCGCACCGCACTCAACGTTACCGGTGACCTGGCCCTGACCACGCTGGTGGCGAAGGGGGAGAGTGATGATGGTCACACTTCGGAGCCTGTCGTACCCGGCAATTGATCGCGCACGGAATGCCATGGATACTGACCCCCGCGCATGGAAGGCGTCGGGGTTGGCGTCGTGCGGGGAAAGGAGTACTACAGATGAGGAAGTATCTGATCGCGGCCACGCTTGGCCTGCTGGCCTTCAACGCCAGCGCCAAGTCGGAATGCCCGAACTACAAGCAGGTCGGCAGCTATTTCGCGGGCCGTACGTTCACCAGCTGGGACGTGGTCCCGGTGAGCGCGGAGGTTGCCTACAAGCGGATCAAGATCGAAGGGGTGAAGTCGGGCCTGACCCTGAGGTCGGAAGACAAGGAATCGGGCCTGTTGATGTTCGAGCAGAACACGCAGGGCAGCAAAGGCCAGGTCACCCTGCCGTGGAACGTGGCCATTACCCCGGAAGGCCCGAACGCGTCCAAGGTCGAGGTCACCAAGCTCACTCCCGGTGGTTACATGACCGGCGAGAAGTTCCAGCGTGAGTCCACCTGCGCGGTGATCAACGCGGCCACCGGCGAAAGCTGACCGCCCACGGTCGGATCCAAAGCGCCCCGCCTCGCGGGGCGTTTTTGTTGGTGTACGGCAGCCGTCTTCACGACCCTGACCGGCCTGACCCGGCCGGTGGACTATGGGACAATATGCCGCCCGCAGCTCCGCGGCCGCCTCCCGACCCCGACAGAATCATGACGCAGCCCACCCGCCGCCAGTTGGCCAACGCCATCCGCTTCCTTGCCGCCGATGCGGTCGAAACCGCAAAGTCCGGTCACCCCGGCATGCCGATGGGCATGGCGGATATCGCGGAAGTCCTCTGGAACGACTATCTCCGTCACAACCCGAACAATCCGAAGTGGTTCAACCGCGACCGCTTCGTGCTCTCCAACGGCCACGGCTCGATGCTGCAGTACGCGCTGCTGCACCTGAGCGGCTACGACCTGCCGATCGAACAGCTCAAGCAGTTCCGCCAGCTCGGCAGCAAGACCGCCGGCCATCCGGAACACCATGAAACCCCCGGGGTCGAAACCACCACCGGTCCGCTCGGCCAGGGCCTGGCCAACGCGGTCGGTTTCGCGCTGGCCGAAAAGCTGCTGGCCCAGCGCTACAACCGCCCCGAGCACGAGATCGTCGACCACCGCACCTGGGTGTTCCTGGGTGACGGCTGCCTGATGGAAGGCATTTCCCACGAAGCGGCCTCGCTGGCCGGCACCTGGGGCCTGGGCAAGCTGGTCTGCTTCTGGGACGACAACCACATCTCCATCGACGGCAACACCGCAGGCTGGTTCACCGACAACACCCCCGAACGTTTCGAAGCCTATGGCTGGAACGTGGTGCGCGGCGTCGATGGGCATGACCCGGACAGCATCAAGGCCGCCATCGACAGCGCGCTGGCGCAGGGCGACAAGCCGACCCTGATCTGCTGCCGCACCACGATCGGTTTTGGTTCGCCGGGCAAGGCCGGCAAGGAATCCAGCCACGGCGCACCGCTGGGCAAGGACGAGCTGGAAGCCACCCGCAAGCAGTTGGGCTGGAATTACGGCCCGTTCGAGATTCCCGAAGACATCTACGCCGGCTGGCGTGCCGGTGGAACCGGCACCCTGCGCCAGGCCGAGTGGGAACAGCAGTTCGACAAGTACGCGGCGCAGTTCCCGGCCGAAGCCGAAGAGCTGACCCGCCGTTCGGAAGGCGAGCTGCCGGCCGATTTCGTGGCCAAGGCCGACGCCTACATCGCCCAGGTCCAGGCCGAAGGCCAGACCATCGCCTCGCGCAAGGCGTCGCAGCTGGCCATTGAAGCCTTCGCACCGCTGCTGCCGGAACTGGTCGGCGGTTCGGCCGACCTGGCGCACTCGAACCTGACCCTGTGGAAGGCCAGCAAGTCGGTGGCCACCGACGACCCGAACGCCAACTACGTGTACTACGGCGTGCGCGAGTTCGGCATGACCGCCATTGCCAACGGCCTGGCGCTGCATGGCGGTTTCATTCCGTTCGACGCCACCTTCCTGGTGTTCAGCGACTACGCCCGCAACGGCGTGCGCATGAGCGCGCTGATTCCGGCGCACGCCATCCACGTCTACACCCATGACTCGATCGGCCTGGGCGAGGACGGCCCGACCCACCA
>Ga0213821_1000409_pt1 | contig 26709 bp, 29 predicted proteins | sample MC6MC0909MG_FD_179894 | JGI IMG/M metagenome (GOLD analysis project Ga0213821, IMG submission 179894) | Enriched soil aggregate microbial communities from Iowa State University, Ames, United States - MC6-MC0909-MG | ecosystem: Environmental > Terrestrial > Soil > Unclassified | place: USA: Iowa...
CATCGGCCAGCTCAATATGCGCGCCAGCGGCCAGGGCTTTCGCTACCAACTGAAACTGGTCAGCGGCGGGCCGTTGGTGCTGCATGGAGTGAAAGGCTACAGCGAGAAATCGGGCAAGGGCCAGGCCTCCTATTACTACAGCCAGCCCTTTTACCGGGTCACGGGTGAGGTTGAGCGCGAGGGGCAACGGGTCGTCGTCACCGGCCAGGCGTGGCTGGATCGGGAGTGGAGCAGCCATCCGCTGGCGCCCGGGCAGTCGGGCTGGGACTGGTTCTCGCTGCACCTGGCCAGCGGCGCCAAGCTGATGCTGTTCCAGGTCCGCGAAGCGCAGGGCCAACCCTATCGAGCCGGGACCTGGATCAGCGCCCAAGGCGAGGCGCAGCCCTTGTTGGGCGAGCAGATTGAGCTCCAACCGTTGGCATTCACCCTGCAGGACAATGGCAAGCGCTTGCCGACCCGATGGCGCATACGCTTACCGGTTCAGGGGGTGGATGTGCAGGTGGAGGCGTTGCACAGCAAGGCTTGGATGACCACCCGCTTCCCGTACTGGGAAGGGCCAGTACGGGTAAGTGGGGGTATCCAGGGCAAGGGATATCTGGAAATGACCGGATATTGATCAGGTGCGGGTCGAAGAGCTGCGCACCATGATTCACCGCCAGCCGTTTCAGACCTTGAACTGTGCCACCATGCCGTTCAGGTCCACTGCCAGGCGCGACAAATCCTGTGCTGCGGCGCTGGTCTGGTTGGCCCCGGCAGAGGTCTGCATGGCCAGGTCACGGATGTTCACCAGATTGCGATCGACCTCCCGAGCCACCTGCGCCTGCTCTTCCGAGGCACTGGCAATCACCAGATTGCGCTGGTTGATCGAGGCGATCGCCTCGGCAATCACTTCCAACGCCTGGCCAGCCGACTGCGCCACCTCAAGCGTGCCGTTGGCCCGGCCGCGGCTGTTGTGCATGGCGTGGACCGCCCGCTCGGTGCCGTTCTGGATGCCGGCGATCATCTGCTCGATCTCGGCGGTGGACTGTTGAGTGCGATGGGCCAGCGCGCGCACCTCGTCGGCGACCACGGCAAAACCACGACCGGCCTCACCGGCACGCGCCGCTTCGATCGCCGCGTTGAGCGCCAGCAGGTTGGTCTGCCCGGCAATCGAGCCGATTACATCCAGCACCCGGCTGATCTCGTTGGCGTTGTTGGCCAGCAGTTCGATTTCCTCGGAGGTGCCACTGACATCGTCGACCAGCAGCTGAATCGAACTGAGCGCCTGATTAACCTGGTCGCGGCCATCACGGGTGGTCTGGTCAGCGCCTTTGGAGGCGTCGGCGGTGCTCACCGCGTTGTTGGCCACTTCCTCGACCGCCGCCGTCATCTGGTTGACGGCGGTGGCCGCCTGGTCGATCTCGGCGCTCTGCTGATGCAGGCCGCGGCTGGTGTCTTCGGTGACGGTGTGCAGCTCTTCGGAGGCCGAGGCCAGTTGGTCGGAAGAGGCGGAAATCTTGCGCAGAGTGTCGCGCAGACTGTCTTGCATCCGGCTCAGGGCGCCGAGCAACAGCGCCGGCTCGTCGCGTCCGCGCAGTTGAATATCCTGGGTCAGGTCACCGGTAGCCACCCGTTCGGCGACTGCCACGGCAGCGGCCAACGGCACGACGATGCTGCGGGTGAGCAGGGTGGCAATGGCTGCCAGGGCGATGACGATGATCAGCAGCGAGACGATGATGACCGTGAAGGCTTCATCGGCCACATCACTGCTGCGCTGCGATGCAGTCTCGGCGCCTTTGCCGTTGTAAGCGATCAGCGCATTCATGGCCTTCATCATCGCGTCGGCGTGTTGCGTCAGCGGGCCACTGATCTGCGCCTTGGCTTGGCTGAGGTCACCGGCAGACAGCGCTTGCAGTACCTGCATTTGCTGGTCGATGTAGTGCTGATGGGCGGTATTGAAGGTGTCGAACAGGGCGCGGTCATCGGCAGCGATAATGGTGTCTTCGTACTCCTTCAGGCTGCCTTGCAACTGCTCGTTGATCCCGTCGAGCAGGGCCAGGCTGCGCTGGCGTTCGTTGGCGTCATCATCCAGTGCGGCGCGCAGGGTGACCGCGCGGGCGCGGCCAAGGTTAGTGCTGATATCGCTCAAGGCGATGACGGCAGGCATCCAGGTGACGCGGATCTCGTCGGTAGCCTCGTCCATCTGGCGGGTTTCGTACAGCGAGAGAAGGCCCATGCTCAGGACCAGGGCCGCCAACAGCGTGAATACGCTGGCTGCTCGATTGCCGATCTTCATATTCCGTAACATGGAATGCTCCTTGACGTTGGCGTGCAGGCGTCAAGAGCATGGGGCAGAGCCGGCTCACCGGTAGGGTGCCTGGCTCTCGATGCGCTGCGAGATGTGTGGTTGATCCTCACCTTTCATGAATCGTTTTTTCTTTAAATGATGCCATAGTGCCATCATTATTGACCAGTCATTCAATGTAACGACACGTATAAACAAGCCCGTCATGATCTGACGGGCTTGTTGTCTTGAGTGCGCTTAGACAATGGCAATCGCGGGGTCTGCCGCCGCCAGGGCAGTGGCGCGATCAGCCGCTGGCGGGTAGATCCATACCGAGTTGATCTGGCGCTTGAGGTCTTTGCCTTCCTGCCCTTGCAGCTTCAGTTCACGTTCCCAGCCTTCGCTGAAGGCCGCGCCCCAGCCGCCCAGGTCCAGGCAGGTCACGTACTTGGGCTGGCGATAGATCACAGGCGCTACTGCCAACAGATCGGCCGCGGCGTTGTTGCCTGAGTGGCGGCCCATCGGGATGGCATGCTGGCAGGTCATCAGGGCATGGTTGCCCAGCTCATCCACCGCAGCCCAGGCCACGTCACCGGTCGCGTAGATGTGCTGCTGGCCGATCACCTTGAGGTGGTCGTCGACGCGCAGGCGGCCAAAGCTGTCGCGCTCGCCGCTCACTTGGGCAGTCAACGGGCTGGCCTTGACGCCTACAGTCCAGATCACCGTCTTGCTGGCAATGTACTCGCCGTTGTCCAGGGTCACGCCGCCGGCGTCGACCGCTACCACCGAGCTGCCAGGCAACCATTGGACACCGGCTTGCTCGCATGCGGCGACGATCGCTGGGGTGATACCTGCGCCCAACGCCGCACCGACCTTGGCACCACGATCGACCACGATCACCCGCAGCTTGGCATCGCTGCCGAGGATGGCACGCAGCCGCGCCGGTATTTCGGTTGCGGTCTCGATACCGGTGAAGCCACCCCCGCAGACCACCACGGTATTGCGTGCGGGCGAGGCGGGCAGGGCAGCCAGGCCGGTCAGGTGCTGCTCAAGGCGCACCGCCGACTCCATCTGGTCGACATCGAAGGTGTGTTCGGCCAGGCCCGCCACCGCAGGGCGCGCCACTTGGCTGCCGGCCGCCAGGATCAGGCGGTCGTAGCGGATTTCGCGCTGTTCGCCGTGACCATCACGATAGCCGACCAGACGTTGGCTGGCGTCGATGCGCTCGGCGTTGCCCTGGATGAAGTTGACCCCCACTACGTCGAACAGGGCCGCCAGCGGCGCTTTCATCGCCTGGACGTCGGGCTCGTAGAAACGCGGGCGGATGCGCAGTTCGGCCTGAGGCGCGAGCACGCTGATGCTCAAGTCGCCGCGCTTGGCTTGGTCGAACAGACGGGCGGCACTCAGGGCGCTCCAGACTCCGGCAAAGCCGGCACCAATGTTCAGGATGTTGGATTTCATACAGATGCTCCGCGAGGTTCAGGTGTAGGTGAAGGGGGCTTCGACCGCGATTTGTGTGCTTGCCGAATAACTACGACTGTATTGGTCGTAGTTAAATTCGACAAGTGTTTTTTTACAGCAGGGCCTGATGCGGCGGCTGGGAAATCCTTTCGAGGGTCCATGAGTGTTGGTTTTCAGCTGAATATTTATTGGGCGGGCAGGCGACCGGTGGCGCAGGCAAGCTTTGCTTGCAGCTCAGTATCGGCGTACTATTTGCGACAAATCTGGTCGGAGATTGCTATGTCGCTTTACAGTGCAGGCGTTGAATACGGCATCCATTGCCTGCTGTTCCTGGTGGACGAGCGCGGTGACAGCCGTGAATCCAGCGTTCGCGATCTGGCTGAGTTGCAGGGTGTGCCCCAGGAGTACCTGGCCAAGGTCTTTACCAAGCTCGCACGCGCCGGCCTGGTGATGGCGACCGAAGGTGTGCGCGGTGGCTTTCGTCTGGCGCGACCGTCAGATGAGATCACCGTGCTGGATATCGTCAACGCCATCGACGGGCCTAAGAAGATCTTCGACTGTCGGGAGATTCGCGAGCGCTGCGCGGTGTTCGAGGGTTCGGCGCCAGGCTGGGCGACCGAGGGCACCTGTGCGATCCATGCAGTGATGCTTGGTGCGCAAAAGCGCATGGAGGAGGCGCTGGCCCAGCAGACCATTCTTGACCTGGCGCGGCGCTTTGGGCGTAAGGCGCCGGCGGAGTTTGGGCAAAAGGTCAATGACTGGATGGGCGAGCGACGCGAAGGCAAGGGTAGTGCGTCGGATATCCCGCTGACCCCGGTCTGAGTAGGTTGTCAGTGCCGGCCTCATCGCGGGGCAAGCCCGCTCCCACGCTGCGCTACCCAGGCATGCGTGGGAGCAGGCTTGCCCCGCGATGAGGCCGGCACTGACAACACACAATCTCAGCCCGAGCCCCTCGCACGCATTCTTGTGTAGCGCAACGTGGGAGCGGGCTTGCCCCGCGATGAGGCTGGCGCTGACAACATACAATCTCAGCCCGAGCCCCTTGCACGCATTCTTGTGTAGCGCAACGTGGGAGCGGGCTTGCCCCGCGATGAGGCCGGCACCGACCCTATAAAATCTCAGCCCGGGCGCCCTTCGTGCTGCTTGCGATATGCCCCCGGCTGCACCCCCACCGCCTTGGCAAACGCTCGGGTAAATGCCGCCACCGACTGATACCCCACCTGCGCCCCGACCTGTTCCACGGTATTGCCCGCACGCAGCAACTGCCCGGCGTGGCGCATACGCAAAGCCAGCAAAACCTGCCCCGGCGACTGCCCAGCCAGCTCGTTGAAGCGCTTGAAAAACGCCGAGCGCGAAAGCCCGGTACAGGCTGCCATGCTTTCCAGCGTCCAGGCCTGCCCAGGTCGTTCGATCAACTGCTCCAGCAACCCTGCGAACGCCGGCTGGCGCGCCAGGGCGACCAGCCCGCCAAGCGAATCACCCGCCTGCACCTGCTGGCGCAGCACGTACAGAAACAGTAAGTGGGTCAAGCGCTCCAGCACCGTCTGTGAGGGCGCGGGCAGGCGCCGACATTCCTCCAGTATCAACTCGAACAGCGCCCGCGCGGCATGCCCGGCAGGCTCCTGCGCGCGGAGCAAGATCCACTGCGCCAAGCCCTCGACGATCAGTGACGACAAACCCGACTGGAAATGAAAGAAGCCACAGACCAGGCCGACGCCGTCGTCAGCCCCCTCGTCCAGCGGCTGCATCAGTTGGCGCGGCAGGGCACAGGCAGTGTCCGGGTCTTGATCGCTGGATAGTCGGTATCCCAGGTCGCGCAATAAAAACACCGCATCGCCGCTCTCCAGGCGCACGGCCTGGGGCTGGCCGTCGATGTGCAGCCAGCAATGGCCTTGCACCACCAGGTGGAAACTGGCGCGCCCCATGCCTTGGGTGCTGGCGTGCCAACCCCCGCAATAGCGGCCAATGTGAAACAGGCTGGCATCGAGCTCCAGGCCTTCTAATAACCAATCGATAAGGTGGCTGGACGAAATCATCTAATGCAAAGACTCAGGAGCAAGGAAAGGCGACTGATGAATATGGAGGCCAATTCTTATAACCAACAGACTGTAGCGACACCCACCCAAGGAGACTACTCCATGTCCTCGCGTATTACCCTACATACCCTGCAGAGCGCCCCGCCCGCGGCGCGTCCGTTCCTGGAAAATGCCCAGAAAAATTCCGGCTTCATTCCTAATCTGCTGGGCATTCTGGCCAATGCCCCGGCGGCGCTGGAAACCTATGTCACCGTTTCGGCGCTCAACGGCAAGGCTGAACTGTCATTGGCCGAACGCGAAGTGGTGCAATTGATCGCTGCGACCCAGCACGGCTGCGATTTCTGCGTAGCTGGGCACACGGCCGTTGCGCTGAACAAGGCCAAGCTGCCAGCGGCAGTAGTCGACGCGCTGCGTGCCCGTGGCGAGCTGCCCGATGCCAGGTACGAGACGCTGGCCGAATTCGCCCGCCAGGTCATTGCCACCCGCGGCAATGTCAGCGAAGCGAGCTATGGCGCCTTTCGTGAAGCCGGTTTTACCGAGGGCAACGCCTTGGAGGTGATTCTCGGCGTCAGCCTGGCGACCCTGTGCAACTTTGCTAATGTGTTCGCCCAGACGCCGCTCAATGACGAGCTGAGCAAGTACCGCTGGCAGCCTGTGTGATCGTGCATGGGGTGCCGGCGCTGCCGGCTTTATCGAAGGAGAAGGGACATGCTTGATAGCGCATTTGCTCACTGGCTGGAGACCAATGCCGAGGGCATCGATCAGGGCCACAGCGACCCGCAACAGGTGCTGGCGCAGATCGCCCAGGCGCAGGTGTTGCGAATTGGTGTCAGCCAGGCGGCCGGTGGCCTGGGCGGGCAGGTCAGTGATGCGGTCGAGGCCATTGCCGCGATCGCCAGCCATTCGCTGGCAGCAGCGTTTGTCTGCTGGGGGCAACGAGCATTCATTGAGTACTTGTTGCAAAGCCCTAACCAGGCATTGCGTGAGCGGCTGCTGGCGCAGTTGTTGAGTGGCGAGCTGGCCGGTGCCACAGGCCTTTCCAATGCCATGAAGTACCTGTCCGGTATTGAAGCGCTGCAAGTGCGGGCTCAGCCTGAAGGCGAGGGCTGGGCCTTGAATGGGCGCCTGCATTGGGTGACCAACTTGCGCAAGAGCGGTTTTGTGGTGGCTGCTGCAATCGAGGACGATGCCGGTGGTCCACCGTTGGTCCTGGCCATTCCCTCGAGCCAAGCCGGCCTTGAACGTTCCGATGACCTCCAGCTGATGGGTTTGCAGTCGAGCAACACTGCCGCGCTGACATTCCGGCAGGTCCAATTGAGTCGCGACTGGCTGCTGCACGACAACGCCTGCGAGTTTCTGCCCAAGGTGCGTCCGGCCTTTCTGGCTTTGCAGTGCGGTATGTCGATTGGCCTGGCGCGGCGAGCCCTGGATGAGGTGGCGACGCACCTGCAAGGGCGCGGCGCGTTCCTCGAAGAGGCACGCCAGGTGCTCAAGCAACGCCTGGAAAACACCGTCGGTCAATTGCAGCAAGGCCTGCTCGATGGGCGCTTTGTGAGCCAACCAGCGGCACTGTTCAAGTTGCGCATCATCCTTGCTGAAAGTGCTGCCGATGCGCTGCAATTGGAGCTGCAAGCCAGCGGTGGCAAGGCCTATCTGACCGCCTACGGGCAAGGCTTCGCCCGCCGCTGGCGTGAGTCGGCGTTCGTCCCGATCGTCACTCCAAGCCTGGTGCAGTTGCGCGCCGAACTTCAGCGCCAGGCGGCTGCGGCATGAGCCAGGCATTGCTCGAAGCACGCGACATCTGCCTGGGCTATCCGCGAGACGGCGGCTGGCAGGCAGTGCTGGAGCAGTTTGACCTGCAACTGGCAGCGGGCGAGGTGGTCAGCATTCTCGGCCCCAGCGGGGTTGGTAAGTCGAGCCTGTTGCGGGTATTGGCCGGGCTGCAGCAGGCCCAGGGCGGTAGCGTCAGCTTGCGTGGCGAACCCTTGCAAGGCCCGCATCCGCGCCTGGCGGTGGCCTTTCAAGACCCAAGCCTGTTGCCTTGGCTGAGCTTGGAAAGCAACGTTGCCTTCGGCCTGGACTTCGCTCGCCAGCCGAAACTCACCGCTGCCGAGCGCCGCTCACGCATCGAGCACGCCATCGCCGCAGTGGGCTTGAGCCATGCGCGCAACCAGCACCCGGCGCAGTTATCCGGCGGCATGGCCCAGCGCACTGCACTGGCCCGCTGCCTGGCCCGTCAGCCCGAAGTGCTGCTGCTGGACGAGCCATTCGGCGCGTTGGATGAGGTAACCCGCGCCGACATGCAGCACCTGCTGCTGCAACTGATCGCCACCCACAACACGGCGGCCGTGCTGATCACCCATGACATCGACGAAGCGCTGCTGCTGTCCGACCGGGTCCTGCTACTGGGCAACCACCCAGCGCATATCCTCGGCCAGTGGCACATCGACCTGGCACAACCGCGCGGGCAGCGGGTCGAGGAGCTGGGCGCACTGCGTATCGAAATTCTGAAAACCCTACGGCGGGCAAGCCGCACAGTCGAACCCTCTTCTTCCCCCTTGCCCTCGGAGGCTGTCCATGTGCATGGATGACTGCTGTTCTGCCACTTCCCGTCGCGACTTCATCAAGCTCAGCGCCATGCTCAGCGCCGCTGGCGCGCTACCGCTGCTGGCCAGCTTGCAGGCGCGGGCGGCTGCTGAACCAGACGCGCCGGTGCGTATCGGCTACTTGCCCATTACCGACGCCACGCCGCTGCTGGTGGCGCACAACAATGGCCTGTTCGAGGCCGAAGGTATCAAGGCTGAGCGACCGGTGTTGCTGCGCAGTTGGGCGCAGGTGATCGAGGCGTTCATTTCCGGCCAGGTCAACGTCATTCACCTGCTCTCGCCGATGACTGTGTGGGCACGCTACGCCAGCAAGGTGCCGGCCAAGGTGGTGGCCTGGAACCATGTCGGTGGTTCGGGCCTGACTGTGGCGCCGGAGATTACCCAGATCCAGCAACTGGCCGGCAAGACCGTGGCCATTCCATTCTGGTATTCGATCCACAACGTAGTGGTGCAGCAGCTGTTGCGCGATAACGGCCTGAGCCCGGTTTCCAAACCCGCCAATGCCACGCTGGCGGCCAACGAAGTCAACCTGTTGGTGCTGCCACCCTCGGACATGCCGCCAGCGCTGGCCAGCAAGCGTATCGCCGGCTATATCGTGGCCGAGCCGTTCAACGCCCTGGCCGAAAACCTCAAGGTCGGCCGCGTGCAACGGTTTACTGGCGATATCTGGCGCAATCACGCCTGCTGCGTGGTGTTCATGCACGAGCACGACCTGAACAATCGCCCAGCATGGTCGCAGAAGGTGGTCAACGCCATCGTCAAGGCGCAGCTGTGGACCCGCGAACACCGCGCCGAAGCCGCCGCGCTGTTGTCCAAGGCTGGTCCGAACAAGTACACCCCGCATGAGCCGGCGGTGCTGAGCAAAGTCCTGGCGCCGTCTGCGGACGAACGTGCCGGCTACATCACCAGTGGCGCCATCCAGCACCAGCAGTGGGATGAGCGGCGGATCGACTTCCAGCCCTATCCGTTCCCTAGTTACACCGAGGAGCTGGTCAAGCGCCTGCAGAACACCTTGATCGAAGGCGACCACGCTTTCCTTGCAGGCTTGGACCCTGCGCACACCGCCCGCGACCTGGTCGATGATCGTTTCGTGCGCAACGCCATCGCTGCGGTGGGCGGCCCCTCGGTGTTCGGCATCGCCGACAGCTTCGAGCGTAGCGAGGAGTTCGTGGTCTGATGCGCAAACACGTCACACATGGCGCTTTGGGATTGGCTGGGTTACTGGGCTTGTTGCTGCTGTGGTGGGCGGGGGGGCGCCTGTTCGGCGCGGCCGATAGCCTGTCGGCACGCTTCTCGCCCGAGGCGACCTTGGCCAGCCTGGTGGAGCTACTGGGGCAGGGCGAGGTTTATGGGCATATCTGGGTCAGCCTCAAGCGCATAGTGATCGGCCTGCTGCTGGCGCTGTCGATCGGGGTGCCGCTGGGCTTGCTGGTGGGCAGTTACCGACAGCTGGAGGCGGCAACTACCCCGGCGTTTCAGTTCTTGCGGATGATCTCGCCGCTGTCGTGGATGCCGGTGGTGGTGATGCTGATGGGCGTGGGCGACCAGCCGATCTACTTCCTGCTGGCGTTTGCCGCGCTGTGGCCGATTCTGCTCAACACTGCCGCTGGGGTGCGCCAGCTGGATCCGCGCTGGTTGCAGCTGTCGCGCAGTTTAAGTGCCACCCGCTGGGAGACCTTGTGCAAGGTGATCCTGCCCGGGGTGATCGGCCATGTGCTGACCGGGGTGCGGTTGGCCATCGGCATCCTGTGGATCGTGCTGGTGCCGTGCGAAATGCTGGGAGTCAGTGCGGGGCTGGGCTATTTCATCCTCGATACCCGCGATCGGCTGGCCTATTCGGAGCTGATGGCCATGGTGCTGTTGATCGGGGTCTTGGGATTCTTGCTCGATGCCTTGGCGCGTGGCCTGCATCGGCGCTGGGTGCACGGTTGAGGGTTGATATCGTTTTCGCTGGTCTCTTCGCGGGCAAGCCCGCGAAGAGGGCCCATCAATGCACGGTCTTGCGCTGCCTGACACACGCTTGCGCCTGCTCTGCCAACTGATCCAGCCGCTCATCGCGCGACTGCTCGGCCTCGATCATCGCGTCTTCGCCTTGCTGCTTGAGCAAGTACGCATGAATCTGGCGCACCTCCAGTGTCTGGTAGATCGGCGCAATATCCAGCCTGCCGACCAACGCTCCACTGGCCTGGCCAGTACTGCTCATCAATACCTGCGGTCCGCTGGCCGCCACTACCTGCATGCCCATCTGCTCGAACCACGGCACACAACCTGCGAACGCATTGAGCTCGACGCACGTGTAACGTGATTGCAGGTCAGCCAGCAAACCGCGGGCAATTCCCTGGCGGCGATGGCTGGGCAGTACCGCCAGAAACGCCAGCACGCAGGCTTGCGGGTTGTCCTGGGCGGGCAGGGCGAGGGCGAAGCCGAGCAGTTGGTCTGGCGCCTCGGCATCCAGGGCGAGCAGTAGCTGCACCGCCAGGCCGCGGGTGCCGTCCATCGCTTGCAGGTACTGGTGCACTTCCAGGCCGACGCCGTATTGATACAGCGGGTACAGCGGATTGTCCTTGCTGATGGCGACACTGCTCAGCTCACCGACGTGATCGATCACCAGTTGGCGGATCTGATTCTGGAAGGATTCGGGCGGCACGCTGTCGAGGCGGCGGAGGATGAACATCGCGGGTAAGGCTCCGGCTGGCAGAAACACCCCGTGCCAGGTGTGGCACGGGGTGAACATTCTACCCGGTTTTACCGAAACGGCCTCGTTCCTCGAGCGCGGCGAGCATCAGGTCAAGGTTCTGCACCGCAGCGCCCGAGGCGCCCTTGCCGAGGTTGTCGAACACCGCAGTGAGCACGACCTGACCGTGTTCAGGGTTGGCGAACAAGGCCAGGCGCAGATCGTTGGTATCGTTCAGCGCTTCGGGGTCGAGCGCAGCGGCAGGGCCGTGTTGGTGCAGGGGCATCACCTGCACGTGACGGGCGCCCTGGTAGTGCTGCTCCAGGCAGGCTTGCAGGTGCTCGGCGCTGACCTTGCCGGGAAGCAGGCGCAGCTGCACGGCAATGCTCAGCACGATGCCCTGGCGATAGTCGCCATAACCCGGCAGGAATACCGGGCGCGCGCTGAGCCCTGCGTGCTGCTCGATCTCCGGGACGTGCTTGTGGGCCAGCTCCAGGCCGTACAGTTGCAGGGTCGGCAGCTTGCCCTCGCGGTGCTGCTCGTGACGCTCTACTGCCGCGCGACCACCGCCTGAATAGCCTGAGATGGCCTGGACCGTGAACGGATAGTCGGCAGGCAGCAGCCCGGCCTGGATCAACGGCCGCAGCAGGGCGATCGCGCCGGTTGGGTAGCAACCGGGGTTGCTTACGCGCTTGGACTTGGCGATGCGTTCAGGTTGTTGCGCATCCAGTTCGGGCAGGCCGTAGACCCAGCCTGGCGTGGTGCGGTGCGCGGAGCTTGCATCGATAACCCGCACCTGCGGATTTTCTATTGCGCCAACCGCTTCGATGGCGGCGGCGTCGGGCAGGCACAGCAGGGCAATGTCGGCGCTGTTGATCGCTTGGCTGCGCCGTTGCCGGTCTTTGCGCTCGGCCTCGGGCAAGGTCAGCAGGCGCAGGTCGTTGCGCCCTTGCAGGCGGGCATGGATTTGCAGGCCGGTGGTGCCTTGGTCACCGTCGATGAAAACCAGAGGTTGGGGCATGTTCAGAATCCGTGGGAAAGGGCGATGGGCGTATCCTCGCTTGTGGCTGGACGAAAGAAAATTTGAATATCATGATGCTGATATTCATTAATCCTGAACGACAAGCATGCGTGAAATCAGCCTCGACCGTCTACGCACCCTGGTGGTAATTGCCGACCTCGGCTCATTTGCCGAAGCCGCCCGCCAGCTCAACCTGGCGCCGCCGACCATTAGCCTGCATGTCGCCGAACTGGAGACGCGCGTCGGTGCGCCGTTGCTCACGCGCACCCGTGGTCAGGTGCGGCCGACGGCAGTCGGTGAGACCTTGCTGGAGCGCGCCCGGCGCCTGCTGGCCGATGCCGACCTGGCGCTGGATGAGGTACGTCGACAGGTCGAGGGCCTGACCGGGCGGGTGCGCCTGGGCGCTTCGACCGGGGCCATTGCCCATTTGCTGCCGCAGGCACTGCAGGTGTTGCGGGTCGAGCATCCTGGAATCGATGTGCAGGTACAGGTGCTGACCTCTGGGGCGTCCTTGGCACGGTTGCGCGAGGGCAGCCTGGATATCGGTCTAGTGGCCTTGCCCCAGCTCGCCGGCCGTGGCGTGCGGATCACACCCTGGCGACGCGACCCGATCATGGCCTACGTACCCAGCGACTGGCACCCGCCTGCACGGGTTACACCGGCGTGGCTGGCGCAGCGGGCGTTGATTCTCAATGACAGCGGTACCCAGCTGTCGCGGGTCACCTCGGAGTGGTTTGCCGCGGCCGGCTTGTACCCAGAGGCGCGGATCGAGCTGAATTTCAACGATGCGATCAAGAGCCTGGTGGCGGCGGGGTATGGGGCGACCCTGTTGCCGCAGGAAGGGGAGGCCGCCGAGTTGGATCGGCGGGTAACGCGCAGGCCAGTGCGGCCGGGGTTGTGGCGCCAGCTTGGGATAGCCTGCCGCGAGGGTGAGGTGGAGCGCGCCACGGGGTATGTGTTGCAGGCTTTGCAGCGGCTGCGCCAGTAAGATTCTGGCCTGCTTGGGGGATTTTCTCGCCACCACCACCCTGGTGCGCCACGGTGCCGGGCTGATGCAGGCGTATCGCTTCACCGTGCAGGCGGCGCTCGACAGCGGCGAGTTGCAGGAGGTGCTAGCTGAGTTCGGCGGCACCTGGCGACCGTTCATGCTGATCTACCCGCATGCCCGCCATATGCCTTCGCGGCTGCGCGTGTTCATCGATTATCTGCTTGCCCAGGGCCGCGGCTAGTCTTTCTTGCACAGCTGATAGCCCAGGCCATGCACGGTATGCAACAGCGGGCTGTCGAAGCCCTTGTCGATCACCCCCCTGAGAATGTGGATATTGCTGCGCAGATTCTCACGCTGGGCAGCCTCGCGTCCCCAGATGCGTGCTTCCAGTTCGGTGCGTTTCACCACCCCCGGGCTTTTCTGCATCAGCAGTTCCAGCAGCTTGCGGCTGGTCGGCTTGAGCTTCAAGACGCTGTCGCCACGGGTCACTTCCAGGGTATCGAGGTCAAAGCGCAAATCGGCCACCACCAGCACGCGGCTGTTGCGGCTCTGGCGCCGGGCCACCACCGCTTGAATACGCGCCAGCACCTCAGACATGGCGAAGGGCTTGACGATGTAATCGTCGGCGCCGACTTTGAATCCGGTGAGGCGGTCGTCCAATTCGTCGCGGGCACTGAGCATGACGATCGCCACGTCCGACCTTGAATGCTCGCGCAGGCTCTGGCAGATCTGGTTGCCGTCGATGCCAGGCAGCATGATGTCCAACAAGATGGCGTCATAGCGCCTGGAAGCGGCCAGGTGCAGCCCGGTCAGACCATCCAGTGCGCCCTCGACGCTGTGGCCCCTGAGTTGGAGAAACTCGACCAGGTTGTCATGAATGTCGCGGTGGTCCTCGATAACCAGAATTCTCATAGCGTTTTTTCTTCTTTTATCCGGGCACGCCGCTGATCGATGTACTGGGGCATCGGCTAGATATAGGCCTTGGCAAAACAATGGCGGCACTCTAGGCAGCGGCGTGTTGGAGGACGGTGAAGCAAATGTGAAAAAAGTGCTGGCAGCGGCACTGCCGTCTGGCCGAAGGCCATTGCTGGCAAGCGCTGCACGACTATGCTTTTCGCTGTGCCTGAGGGGCCGCAGCGCGCCCCAGGTCGTCAGCAGTACGCCAGTAGTCCCGGTTTTTCCCCAGGAGACCTCTCCATGAAATCCATGACACTGTTTGTGATTGCATCTGTTCTGAGTGTTGCCGCGGTTGCCCAGGATGGCCCAGCGGAGAACTGCGACGCCAAGATCAAGGACCTTGAATCCATCCACTCCGCCGACGGCGCGGCGCTGCATGGCGGCAAGGTCGATGAGTTTCGCGCCCTGCTCAAACAGGCCAAGGAAGCCCAGATGGCTGGCGACATGCAGAAGTGCCAGGCCTCGGCCGACCGCGCCAAGACCATCTACAACACCGCGCGCGGCAAGTAGCGCTAATGCCGCTGCAGCGTCGCTTGCATTTCGGCGGCGCTGCAGTCTCCTGTAAGCTGGCCGTTTGCCGACTTCCACGAGACTGCGCATGAACCTGGCCAAGCCCATCCTCGACAGCCTGCTCACCGGTGTTGCCGTGCCGTTTACCCGCCCCGGCTCACGCAGCGGTATCGACAAACAGCCGCGACAGGGCCGGTTGAAAGTGACCTTGCTCGGTATCGAAGGCGATGAGCAAGGCGACTTACGGGTGCATGGTGGGGTCGAAAAAGCCATTCATCATTACCCCCGCGATCATTATCCAGACTGGCTGGACGAACTGGGTGAGCATGCCTTGTTGAAGCAGCCGGGGGCGTTTGGCGAAAACTTCAGCAGCGTCGGTTGGCGCGAGGCGGATGTCTGTCTGGGTGATCGCATCCGCGTAGGCACGGCCTTGTTGGAAATCTCCCAGGGGCGCATGCCGTGCTGGAAACTCAATGATCGATTCGACGTCGCGCAGATGGCCTTGCGGGTGCAGCAGAGTGGGCGGACCGGCTGGTACTACCGGGTACTGGAGGAGGGCGAGGTCGAGGCGGGCGATGAGCTGCACTTGGTCGAACGACCCTATGCCGACTGGTCGGTCGCGCGGCTATCGGCGGTGTTGTTCGACAAGCGCCTGGAGACCGAGCTGGTCAGCCAATGTCTGGCATTGCCGCTGGTGCCGTCCTGGCGCAAGACCTTGCAGCGGCGCCTGGAACAGCGACAGGTCGAAGACTGGGGCTCGCGCCTGGAGGGCCAGCCGCGTGACTGAACAGCTGTGCACGCTCATCGCAAAAGGAATGCCCCATGGCTTATGAAATAGACGACCGCCTGGTGATTGGCGTGGCCTCGAGCGCGGTTTTCGACCTCAGTGCCTGCGATGCGGTGTTTCGCCACGAAGGCGAGGCGCAGTATCGCCTGTACCAGCAGCAGAACATGCACGTGCCGCTGGCGCGCGGCATTGCCTATCCGTTCATCAAGCGCCTGTTGGCGCTCAATGACCTGTGCGCCGACCCGCAAGACCCGCTGGTAGAGGTGGTGCTTTTGTCGCAGAACGACCCCGACACCGGGCTGCGGGTCATGAAGACCATCGAGCATTACGGCTTGAACATGACCCGCGCCATCTTCATGCAGGGGCGTTCGCCTTACGAGTACATTCCGGCGTTGAACATTGCCTTGTTCCTGTCCGCCGACAAGCAGCATGTGGACGCCGCGATCCAGGCCGGCTATCCGGCCGGGCAGGTGCTCGATTCGCAGTTCGATGACGATGAAAGCGATGATGGCCTGCGCATCGCTTTCGACTTTGATGGCGTGCTGGCTGGCGATGAATCAGAAGCGGTGATGCAGCGCGATGGCCTGCTGGGCTTTCATGCCCATGAAGTGACCAACGTCACCCAGCCGCATAATCCAGGGCCGCTCAAGGAGTTTTTCGTGCGCATTGCGCGGATCCAGGCGGCCGAGGAGCAGTACAAGCTGGAGCACCCCGGTTACGCCAATCGTCTGCGCGTGTCGATCGTCACCGCGCGCAACGCGCCGTCGCACGAGCGTGCGCTCAATACCCTCAAGAGCTGGGGCGTGATGGCCAACGATGCGTTCTTCCTCGGCGGCATCGAGAAGCGCCGGGTGTTGCAGGTGCTCAAGCCGCATATCTTTTTCGACGACCAGTCGGGTCATCTGAGCGGCACACGCACTGTAGTGCCTTCGGTCCATGTGCCGTTCGGGGTGACCAACCAGCCGCTCGCGGCCTCAGAACCAGCGGTCGTTGCGCTTGCGGCCGCGGGTCAGGGCCGGCAGGATCAGGCCCAGTAGCAGGCCGGCGCCGGCAATGCTGCCGCCGTAGACCATGTAGCGCATCATCACTTGCTTGTTCTCGTCACCCAGCCGCGCCTGGGTGTCGCGCAGGCTCGACTGGGCCTGGTCGAGCTGCTCGTTGAGGTCTTTGTTGCGCTTTTCCAGCTCATCGATCAGCGCCTTGCGCGAATCCAAGGTTTCTTGCATGCCCTGCACGCGGGCTTTCCAGCTGTCATCGATGGTCTTGAGCTGTTCGGACAGCTGCGCCACTTCGCTATCGAGCTGTGGCAAGCGCTCGGCCTGGCCAGGAACGGCTTGCAGGTCGCTGTTGAGAATCCACACCAGATCGCCGCTCTGGCCGCGCACCTGGCTGTACTCGCCCTGGCTGCCGATCAAGGTGACCTTTTGCCCAGCCTTGAGGGTGCCGACGATGCGATGGCCGTTGGTCGGGCCACTGCGCACGTAGGTGCTCAGGCTGTCGCTGACCCAGCGCGCATCACTGCTCGGTTGTTCGGCATGCACAGGGGCGGCGAGGGCGATCAGGGCAGCGATCAGGCTGCCACGCAGGGCAGGGAGGGTTTGGCGGGAGTCAGGCATGTTGGTCTTCGCTGAAACTGGACAGAAGCAGGCCCGGTGAATGGACCCATGAACCGGTCGGTGAATTGACCGTCAGCGAAAGACCTTTTTTTTCAAGGCAGGTTCACTGCTCAGCGTAGGAAATGTCAGCAGAGTGTTGCGGAATCGTACAAACACGGCGGGCCAGCCTCATCGCGGGACAGGTCGCAGCGATGAGGCCAGTGGAGGGGCTAAAACGATCAGGTCACAACCTGATAGCACGGCACATAAGCCGCGCCACCCGGCAACTTCATCCGGTGCTGATCAACGAACGCCTGCAACAGCCGTCCGAGCGGATCGAGCACCGCACTGTCACCGCGAATCTGATAGGGCCCATGCTCCTCGATCAGGCGGATGCCGTTGTCCTTGACGTTACCGGCGACGATCCCGGAGAACGCCCGGCGCAAGTTGGCCGCCAGCTCATGCGCCGGTAGCTCGCGGCGCAGGGCCAGGTTGGCCATGTTTTCGTGGGTAGGATCGAAGGGACGCTGGAAGCCTTCTTCGATCTTCAACAGCCAGTTGAAGTGGAATGCATCGTTACGCTCACGGCGGAACTGCTTGACCGCCTTGAGCCCCTCGACCATCTGCCGGGCGACTTCGGCCGGGTCATCGATGATGATCTGGTAGTGCTGCTGGGCCGCTTCGCCCAGGGTCGCGCCGACAAAGGCGTGCAACTGCTGCAGATAGGCCTCGGCACTGCGTGGGCCGGTCAGCACGACCGGGAATGGCAAGTCGCGGTTGTCCGGGTGCATGAGAATGCCCAGCAGGTATAGGAACTCTTCTGCCGTACCGGCGCCGCCGGGGAAGATGATGATGCCGTGGCCAACCCGCACGAAGGCTTCCAGACGCTTCTCGATATCGGGCAGGATCACCAGCTCGTTGACGATCGGGTTGGGCGCTTCGGCGGCAATGATGCCCGGCTCGGTCAGGCCCAGGTAGCGGCTGCCATGCATGCGCTGCTTGGCGTGGGCAATGGTGGCGCCCTTCATCGGCCCCTTCATCACGCCCGGACCGCAGCCGGTGCAGACGTCCAGCTTGCGCAGGCCCAGCTCGTGGCCGACCTTCTTGGTGTACTGGTATTCCTCGGTGCTGATCGAGTGACCGCCCCAGCACACGACCATCTTCGGCTCCACGCCCGGGCGCAGGGTGCGGGCGTTGCGCAGCAGGTGGAAGACGTAGTCGGTAATGCCCTGGGAGCTCTCCAGGTCGATGCGCTGGCTGGCCAGCTCGCTTTCGGTGTAGACGATATCGCGCAGGGCGCTGAACAGCATTTCGCGGGTGCTGGCGATCATCTCGCCATCGACGAAGGCATCGGCTGGGGCGTTGAGCAGCTCCAGGCGTACTCCGCGATCTTGCTGATGGATACGGACTTCGAAGTCTTTGTAGGCTTCAAGGATGGTCTTGGCGTTGTCGACATGCGCGCCGGTGTTGAGGATTGCCAGGGCGCATTGACGGAACAGGGTGTAGAGACTGCCGGTACCGACTTCACTCAGTTGCTGGACTTCACGTTGCGACAGCGTTTCGAGGCTGCCTTTGGGGCTGACGGATGCATTGATTACATTGCGTTGGGGCATCTAAGTCTTTCCTGTGCATGTAAAACTCCTACTTAGCCAACACCATACCGACAATTTTGCGCCGCAACGAGAGGGGCAGGGAAAAACCTGCCCCCGTTGATCATCCGAACAGCCGTTGGACACCGAGGGTGATGGCCAGGCCGCCGAACACCAGCCACAGGTTGAGGATCGCCCCAGTTGCCAGCGCGCGCGGGCCGGCCTGGCGGATCTGGCTGAGGCGGGTCTCCATCCCCAGGGCGGTCATGGCCATGGTCAGGGCGAAGGTGTCGAGCTGGTTGATCGCGCTGACCGCGCCGCTTGGCAGGATCTGCAGCGAGTTGACCAGCACCAGGGCGAGGAAGCCAAAGGCAAACCATGGGACAGGGATCTTGCCATTGCCTTCGGCCTGGCCTGGGTGTTTCGCCCGGCTGATCCACACGCCCACCACCAGCAACACCGGTACCAGCAGCATTACCCGAGTCATCTTGACGATGGTCGCGACATGGGTCACTTCAGGGCTGACATTGCTGGCAGCGCCCACCACCTGTGCCACCTCATGCAGGGTGCCACCGAAAAACAGCCCCGCGCCGAGCGTATCGAGTTGCACCCAGCCGCTGTTGATCAGTAGCGGGTAAAGCAGCATCGACAGGGTGCCAAACAGCACCACGCTGCCGACCGCCATGGCGCTCTTGTGCGGCTTGGAACGCAGCGCCGATTCGAACGCGAGCACGGCCGCAGCGCCACAGATGGCACTGCCGGCGGCGGTGAGCAAGGCCGTATCGCGATCGAGCTTGAACAGCTTCATCCCCACCCCAAGGCCAATCAGCAGGGTGCTGGAGACGATCAGCAGCGACACCGTCAGCCCCGACCAGCCGACCTGGGCAATCTCCTGCAAACTCACGCGCAGGCCGAACCATGCCACGGCGATACGCAGCAGGCCGCGTGCGGAAAAATTGATGCCGGCCGCCCAACTGGGCGGCACTCCCTGGCGCAGCGCGTTGCCGTACAGGGCGCCAGCGATGATGCCGACGATCAGCGGGCTGATGCCCAGGTTGGCAAAAAAGGGCAGGGCGGCCAGTTGGGTGACTGCCAGAGCGAACAAGGCGACAAACAAAATGCCATTGAGCCGCCCGCGGGTATCGTGGGTAGGCGCAAGGCTGGGGGTGGCTGGGACCGTGGCCATGGTGTGTCCTCCGATCGAGGTGTTGCTGAGATGGCCTTAGGTTAATTCGGTTATAAGCTTATAAAAAATCGTCATTGGGGATGGCAAGTATCCGCTAAGCTGATATTTTCAAAGGATGACCCCAGATCAGCTGATAACCTTCGCCACTGTTGCCGAGCATGGCAACATCAGTCATGCAGCACTCGCCCTGCATTTGTCGCAGCCTGCCGTGTCCGGCCAGCTCAAGCTGTTGCAGGAGGAGTTTGGCGAGCCGCTGTACCAGCGTGCCGGACGCGGTGTACGCCTGACCGCAGCGGGCGAGCAGCTGCTCGGCCATGCCCAACGGCTGCGCGAAACCTTCCACCAGGCCCAGGCGCTGCGAGATGCACTGCGCGGCCTGGAGCGCGGTACCCTGCGCATTGGCGCCAGCACCACCCCGGCCAGCTATCTGTTGCCTTATCTGATCGCCGATTTCCGCCAGCGCTATCCAGACGTCGTGGTCACCACGGAAAACGGCAACACCGCCGAGATCGTCGCAGCGCTGGGCTCACTGGACATCGCCTTGATCGAGGGACCGCCGGGGCAGGAGCTGCCATTGGGCACGCGTGTCACTGCCTGGCGCGAGGACGAGATCGTCGCCATCGTGCCCAGTGATCATCCGCTGGCCGCAGCTGGCCAAGGGCAGACCTTGCAGGCGCTTGGTAACTACCCGCTGGTGCTGCGCGAAAGCGGCTCCGGCGTACGCCAACTGGTCGAGCGGGCTTTTGCCCGCTGCGGTGTGGCGATGCGCGTGGGGCTGGAGATTGCTGGGGTGGAAGGGGTCAAGGAGGCGGTGCGCGCGGGGATGGGGGTAGGCTTTGTCTCGGCGATGTCGATCCGCCATGAAGATGGTGCGCTGCGTCAGTTGCGCATTGCTCCTGAGCCCCTGACGCGACGGTTCTCGATACTGATGCCGCATGCCGCAACGCCGTCGCGGGTGGCAGCACGCTTCTTCCAATTGTGCGCTGAGCAGTGACTGGGCTAGCCTGCGCTGATAACTCGTGCAGGACGGCTATGCTTTTCCCATGACCAGCCCCTCCCTACGCCAACCCTGCCCGCCAGGCGCCTGCATCTGTGGTCGCGAACGCCTGGAGCAATGCCCTGCCAACGCGCAGCGTATTCTGCTGCTCACGCGCCAGGAGGAAAAACGCCTGCTCGAACGCTTGGAAAACCTCAAGGACCTGGACGACCTGCACCGCTTGCAACTGCGCATGTACGATCAGCTGGGCATTCGCCTGAGCATTGCCCCTGGCCACAACGAAGTGCGCACCATGCGCGGTATCGTCATCGAACTGGCCGAGCAACCCGGCCTGTGCCGCAAGACCCGCCAGGCCATCCCCGCAGCGATTCGGCGGGGCCTTGAGCGTAATCCTGAAGTCGCTTACCGGCTGCTCGACGTTCACGACCTGCTGCGTGATGCCTAGCGCATCGCCGCTAATTTGATGCCAAACCCGACCAGGCATGCCCCGGCCAACCGCTCGAGCAGGTTCGACACCTTGGGGCTGGCGCGCATGCGCTCGGCCAGGTGATGGGTCAACAGCACGGCGACCAGGCCATAGAGCAAGGTCAGCGCCGCTACCGTCACTGCCATGAAGGCGAAGGTCACGACGCCTTGGTGGCGCACCGGGTCGATGAACAGCGGGAAGAACGCCATGTAGAACATGATCGCCTTGGGATTGAGCAGGGTGATCAGCATGGTCTGGCGCAGGTAGCGACCGTTGTCCATGCGGCTTTCCCGTGGTGCACCGCCTGGTTTGCTGAAGACCATGCGCAAGCCCAGCCAGGCCAGGTAGGCGGCGCCTGCCCACTGCACCACGTGGAAGGCTGCAGGATAGGTTGCCAACAGGGTCGCGACGCCGGCCACCGCCAGCCACATCAACACCTGGTCACCGAGAATCACTCCGAAAGTCGCCGCCAGGCCACCCTTGATGCCGCCTTTGCCGGTGGCGGTGATCAAGGCGAAGTTACCCGGCCCAGGGATGGCCAGGAGGATGAGGAACGCGATCACGAATGCGCCGTAGTCGGTCACGCCAAGCATGCTGATGACTCCAGGGGGGGCTGGTTAAGGTAGGACAACGATATATGCCATCATCGACGGCGTTTGCAAAGGCACAGTGTAGGGCTGAGGTGACTAATTTTTCTGAAGCTTCCTACGTTTAGTGAAGAGCCGCCCTGCGCCGGGTGCGTAGCGGCCTTCATCATTCAAGGAGACAGGCAATGACTTCCGTATTCGACCGCGACGACATCGTGTTCCAGGTAGTGGTCAACCACGAAGAGCAGTATTCGATCTGGCCCGACTACAAGGCGATCCCAGCCGGCTGGCGCGCCGCTGGCAAGAGCGGACTGAAAAAGGACTGCCTGGCCTACATCGATGAAGTCTGGACTGACATGCGTCCGTTGAGCCTGCGCCAGAAGATGGCAGAAACCGTGGCTCAGTGAGGCGTTATCGGTGACTACAGTGAATCTGTTGTGCCTGCCTTACTCTGGTGCCAGTGCCATGGTTTACAACCGCTGGCGGCGCAAGCTGCCGGCCTGGTTGCAGGTGCGTCCGGTTGAACTGCCTGGGCGTGGTGCGCGCATGGGCGAAGCCTTGCACACCGACATGCAGGCCCTGGCCAGGCAGCTCGCCAGCGAGCAGCGCCTGGCCGCCAGCACGCCCTACGCGTTGCTTGGCCATAGCTTGGGCGCGCTGCTGGCCTTCGAGCTTGCCCATGAGTTGCAGGCACTGGGCTGTGCGCCGCCGCTGGCGTTGTTTGCCTGCGGCACTGCGGCGCCGACCCGGCGCGAGGACTACGACGGCAAGAACTGGCGTGTTGCGAAAAGCGACGACGAGTTGATCGCCGAGCTGCGCGAGCTGCAAGGAACCCCGGAAGAGGTCTTGGCCAATGCTGAACTGATGAGCCTGACCCTGCCCACTCTGCGCGCCGACTTCCTGCTGTGTGGTCACTATGCCTACCGTCAGCGGCCAGCGTTGCGCTGCCCGCTGCATGTTTTGGGCGGTGCAGATGACCGGGCCAGTGAAGAGCAACTGTTGGCCTGGGGCCAGGAAACGCTGGCTGAGTTTTCCTTGCAGACCTTCCCTGGCGGACACTTCTTCATTCATGAGCACGAGGATCGAGTCCTGGCCGTGTTGGCCCAAGCGCTCGAACCGCATCGCCTGAGCGCTTGATTGACGGCGTCTCTTGCATGGGCGAGGCTTGAGCTTTTCCCGGGCAAGAGGCTGACAATGCTGATCGATCCGCACAAGGCCACGCTGTTGGTGGTCGACATCCAGGAAAAGCTCATCGGCGCCATGAGCGATCCACAGGGCACGCGCGCCCGGGCACGCTGGCTGCTCGCGGCGAGCGCTGAGCTGGGGCTGCCGACAGTAATTTCCGAGCAGTACCCCAAAGGCCTCGGGCCGACCTTGGCTGAGCTCAAGGCTGCCTCGCCTGGCGCCCAGATCGTCGAGAAAAACCACTTCTCCTGTGTGGCCGCGCAATGCTTGCCGGCCAGTCTGCTTGAGCGTGAGCAGGTGATCGTCTGTGGAATGGAAACCCATGTCTGCGTGCTGCAGACCGTGCTGGGCCTACGTGCGCTGGGCAAGCAGGTATTCGTGGTCGAGGACGCCTGCGACAGCCGCACCCCGGCCAATAAAGCCGCAGGCCTTGCGCGCATGCGCGATGCTGGCGCCCAGCTGGTCACTGGCGAAATGGTGCTGTTCGAGCTGATGGGCAGTGCCAGCCATCCGCTGTTCCGCCACATCAGCAAGACCTACCTGGTCGGTGAGCAGCCCTGAACGCGCGTATTGCAATGGCAGGGCTGATGGTGCTGGCGCTGCTCCAGGGTTGTGCCGGGCGGCGCGAGGAACAACAGGCTGCTGACCCTGCCCAGGTACGTGCCCAGTTGATGCGCCTGCTGCCTGCCCAGGTCAAGGACCGCCAGGGCTGGGCGCAGGACATCCAAACCGCCTTTCAAGCCCAGCACATCAGCGCAAGCAAGAGCAATCTCTGCGCAGTCTTGGCGGTGACCGAGCAGGAGTCGACCTTCAGCGCTGACCCGCAAGTGCCCAATCTTGGCCGGATCGCACGCCAGGAGATCGATCGACGGGCAGCCCGCCTGCACATTCCCCGGCTGCTGGTCGATGGCGCGTTGAATACCCCCTCTGCCAACGGCAAGACCTACCAGCAACGCCTGCTCGCCGTGCGCAGTGAAAAGCAACTGAGTGCGCTGTTCGATGATTTCATCGCCGGACTGCCGCTTGGGCGCACCTTGCTCGATGGCCTCAACCCAGTGCACACCGGCGGGCCGATGCAGGTCAGCATCGCGTTTGCCGAACGCCATGCCAAGGACTACCCGTATAGCTATGCCGGGACGATTCGCCAGGAAGTGTTCAGTCGGCGCGGCGGCATGTATTTCGGCATCGCTCATCTGTTGGGCTATCCGGCCAACTACCAGCGCCAGCTGTATCGCTTCGCCGACTTCAATGCCGGTTGGTATGCCAGCCGCGACGCGGCGTTCCAGGCAGCCTTGAGCCAGGTGACGGGGATCCCATTGGCGCTGGATGGCGACTTGATCGCGCCGGGGGCCATCATGCCCGGCAGCACCGAGCAGGCAGCGCGCAAACTGGGGCGCCAGCTTGGCCTGCGCAATACCCAGATTCGCAGCCAGTTGGAGGAGAGCGACAGCCTTGAATTTGAACAAACCGAGCTGTATCGCGGGGTGTTTGCCCTGGCCGATGCCAAGGCGGGCAAGCAAGTGCCACGGGCGGTGTTGCCGGGGATCGAGCTCAAGAGCCCGAAGATAACCCGCAAGCTGACCACGGCGTGGTTTGCAGGTCGGGTGGATGAGCGCTATGAGCGCTGTATGAGGCGATAGCTCGGCGGCGCGCCATTGGCCTCTGGGCTTTTGCGGCGCCGCCGAAGAGGCTCTTGAGGGCCTCTGAACATCTATCAGCCTTGGCTCAATGCCCCGACCACCTGCTCGACACTGGCTTTGAGCCCGGCCAGGGTATCTTGCGCATCGCTATCGACCACCAGCAGCTTGGCACCAGCGGCTTTGATCACCTCGGCCACAGCCGGATCAGGTTGGCGGTGGTGCAGCACCAGCGCCACGTCCTGGCCCTTGAGGTTATCGGCCAAGGCCTTGAGCGCCGCCTCGTCCCACTTGTCCTCGGCCGGCAGCGGCTGATCGACCACATCCAGGTTCAGCCCGCTGGCCAGATAGCCCAGGCGTTCCGACAAACTGACCACGCTGAGATTGTCAGCTTCGGCCAAGCGGCTCTGGCTGCTTGAAATCAGTTCCAGCATCTGCCGCTTGAGGGTGGCGAGGTTGGCCTGGATCTTGTCCTTGTCCGCGGGCGACAGGCGCTCCAGGTCATTGGCCATGACATCGGCCATGCGCCCCAGGTTGGTCGGGTTGAGCCAAGGGTATCCAGCGAAGGCATCGTCACCCTGCACCGCGATGCCTGGCAGGGCGCCGTCGACCGGCCGCGCTGCATCGATCTCGACGATGCGGATGTTGCTGCGCCGGGCCATCGGATACAGCGGGTCATCGCGCCAGATCGAGCGCAGGCCAATCACCGCATCGGCCTGCTGCGCGGCTTTGTGCAGGCTTGCCCCGCCACGCCCGCTGAAGTACGAAGGCTGGCGGGTCGCCGGTAGGTTGGCCGGTGCGGCGCGCTTGAGCTGCACCGAGGTGCCGTCGAGCAGGCTGGCGGCCAGGCTGTGGGTCACCGGCAAGGTGGTCAGCACGCTGGTGGTGGCGCTGCTTGGCGCGCGCGCGGCAGGTTGCGCCGCCAGTGCCAGGCCAGGCAGGCCAGCCAGGGCGAGGGCCAGGGTCAGATGCTTGAGGTTCAGGGTCATGCCGGGTTTCCTTGCAGGCGGGGGACGAGTGCGCGGGCCAGCGCGGCGAGGGCGAAGCAGACACCGGCGACCAGGATGATCGCAGCGCCCGACGGCACCGGCAGGTCGAAGACGATCGGCAGCAGGATGCCGCACAAGGTGCTCAAGGTCGCGATCACTACCGAGATGAAGAAAAAGCCCTTGAGCGACTGGCTCACCAGGCGTGCGGCAGCGGCGGGGATCACCAGCAGCGCGCCGACCAGGATGGCGCCAATGACCTTCACCGAGGCCACGGTGACCAGGGTCACCAGTACCACGAACAGGTAGTCCAGGGTCTTTACCGCAACCCCACGCACCGCCGCCAGCTGCGGGTTGAAGCTGGCCAGCATGATCCGGTTGTACAGCGGCAGGGCCAAGGCCAGCACCAGGATCGCAACGATCCCCAGCACCACCAGGTCCTGGGCGCTGACCGTCAGCACCGAGCCGAACAGCACGTTTTCCAGAATGTGCACGTTGATCTTGCCCGCCAGCATCAACAGCAGGCTTGCACCAAGCGCCAGCGACACCGACAAGAACACCCCGATCAGGGTGTCCGGCGACAGCCCGGTGCGGTTACGCAGGAAGTTGAGCAGGATGCCGAACAACAGGCAGTAGCCGAACAGGCTGCCATAGGGGCCGGTGTAGGGCTCGCCGAGCAGGATGCCGATGGCCACCCCGGTCAAGGCGGCGTGGCCGACTGCTTCGGAGAAGAAGGCAAAACGCTTGACCACCACCAGGGTGCCCAGGCCGCCCAGCACCGGGCCGATCATCAGGCCGGCGATCAGGGCATTGATCACGAAACCGTAGGCCAGCGCCTCCGGTAAGTAGCCAGCGCTGGCCCATTCCTGGACCAGTTGGCGGAAGGCTTCAAAGCTCATCAGGCGAGGCTCTCGCTGCGGGGGTGAACGGAGAACAGCCCGAGCAGGCGTTCTGGGGTCAGGGCCTGTGCCGGCGGGGCGTCGAACAGCACCTTGCGGTTCAGTCCGGTGACCCGATCGGCCAGGCGCAGCACCGCTTCCAGGTCGTGCTCGATCCATAGCACGGTGGTGCCGGCCTGGCGCCAGCTGTGCAGCAGCTGCTCGAACACCTGGATGCCGGCCTCGTCCAAGGCCGACATCGGCTCGTCCAGCACCAGCAATTGCGGCTCAGGGATCAAC
>Ga0213821_1000410_pt1 | contig 26689 bp, 27 predicted proteins | sample MC6MC0909MG_FD_179894 | JGI IMG/M metagenome (GOLD analysis project Ga0213821, IMG submission 179894) | Enriched soil aggregate microbial communities from Iowa State University, Ames, United States - MC6-MC0909-MG | ecosystem: Environmental > Terrestrial > Soil > Unclassified | place: USA: Iowa...
TGGCTAGCAGACAAAGCTAAAGAAGTTCGTGGAATGGATGTTATTCCTGAAAGTATTCAGGACGCACGTAAAAATGCACGTAACCACGGCTTCAAGCATACAAAATATGCAGTCGGCACAGCAGAAAACGTCTTAGCAAAATGGCGTAAGGAAGGCTTTACACCAGATGTAATTACAGTAGATCCACCCCGCACAGGTCTGGCACCGGAATTTATCCGTACTGTATTGAAATTAAAACCGAAACGCTTTATCTATACATCGTGCAATCCATCAACTTTGGCGAAGGATTTAAACGACTTATCGAAGTTTTATGATGTTGAGTATATTCAGCCCGTAGATATGTTTGCACAAACGGCACAGGTGGAATGTGTTTGCAACATGGTTTTAAAACCTGAATATAGTAAATAAAATATAAATGTTTGGCGACAAAGAATAAGACCACCTCATGGAGTGGTCTTTTTGTTTAACTAAAGCATCCGGATTTATTACAAGACGCCATTTTTTATGGTCTTTACTATGTAGAGCTTGATGAAAAAACGTTTTTTATCGCCCCAATTATTCCATACAGAAGAAAGATACCAAAACAGATAGTAAGTAAATTGAAATTTGGTGTTTCATAAAAAGTAAACCACTCTCTGAAAATTAAAGATTTCGTAATTCTTCCAAATAGCGTTCCACCAATATCTCTATAATTAGGTATCCACCCTGTTGCTTCACATGTAATAAAGATTATCTGTGATAATAAAAATACACCAATAGAAGACACCCAAGTTTTTTTCAAAAATGGAGTTGATTTTTTTTGTTTATTAGCCAAGTTATATCCCCTTCTCTATTTATTTTACGAAAAATTAGATATCTTTTTCCACATCTCAGCCAATTATCTAACGATGGTTCATTATGCACTATTGATTGTGGAAGACTACCCCTTTCTTGTGTACTGTGTACTTTGCTTTTCACAGATAATTACAAGCACAATAAGACACCCAATCACGAAGTGTCATTTTCTAATGTCTATATAGACTCTTCTTTATTTTTTGAAAACATACTTGAAATTATGTCCAATACTGCAGCAATCAGTATTGCAATAACATGAATTGTCATGAACATATTAAAAAAGGGAAAGGAATAAGGGGTAATCCATTCAGTAAAAAGCTTCGAGTCCAAAACCCATCTTCCTATTCTGGCAAATAATTTATCACTATCATTTATGTTTGGCTGTAAGGAAGTTCCATCAATAGCGATAAAGATCAATTGAACAATTAAAAATATACCAAGGGCGATTATCCAGCGTTTTGCTAGATTAATATTATGAGTTTTTTCCGTGTCAGTCATTTGAACACTCCTCCTCTCATGCTTCATCATTTTGAGTATTTACTTAACTCAAACCCTCTACTCAAAATTGTATATAATGTATATATAACATAATTACATTATATACATAGATAAAACATTGTGCAACCATTTTTATGCCCCCGTTAAAGTGACTCAATAAATGCTTTTAAACCCACAAAGCTACTAATTGATTGGGCGCATAATAAGACAACCCTTCATCATAATTATCTAAAACAATTTGTATAAAGATTTATACAATAATCGCCCTCCATAAACCTCAAACATTAATGAATTACCACTGCCAGTACGTGTATCAACATAATCGAGACTGATAGTTGCGTTACTAAAATTAAACAAACTTTCATCATCCAGCCCAGCCATTAACGGTTGGTTTATTCTCAGTAATTCGGACTTCAATAGCTGGAGAAGCTATTAGATAAAGATAAGAATCTTCTAATTCTAGTACAATAGAATTAAGCCTTTTTTCATTCGATTACAGCCAGCCAAATCCCCAGACACTCTTCACTTCAGATTTTTCTGTTCTAAAACTTGAAGCAAAAATAACATGTTTTGGTTAGGACTAAATTTTCAATTGATGGTTGAAAACTAAAAAGAGGATTCGAACAATGCAGGTGGAGTACTGTTCACTGTTAGTACGGAAGGACAATTAAATCAGAGATGTATTGGCGGAAATAGTAAAGAGGGGCTGAGAACCCCTCTTTTTTGTTGCCTAATTCAGTTTTGTAAAGTATCTTATTTCCTCATTATCCACGCAGAAACCTACCGATTCGTACACAGACAAGGCAGATTTATTTGTAGTTAATACCATGAGACTAGCATATTGTAGCTGATTAGCTTTGAGATAACTCAAAGCTTGTGAAAGCAAGTACTTGGCAAAGCCACGCCTTCTCCATGGTTCGCAGACAAAAACGTCCTCAATTACACCGTGGTCAGCTTCTTGCCATGCCATCAGTCCGCCAACAATAGCGTCTGTTTGACGTAAGACCATGGATGTCCATAGTTTGTTATTCTTGTATTCAGATAACCTATTAGAACCAAGTGGAGTATCAGGCCAAATTTCGGCTTCTACATTAAGATACTCTCTCTCTTCGTCAGAGGTTTCCATCTTCCAGTATGAGAATTGAAAGTCCTCTTGAAGCGTTATTTCAGGAATCGGTTCATTCAAATCTCGATTCATGCGATATAAACTATTCAGATGAAGGTATCCTTTTTGGATAAAGAACTGATTGTTTGCTGTTTCTGTTAAATCGTTACCAACACAAAGCATTGTTCCGTATTCTTTAGGCAAGGTTTCTTTTAACTGATTTGCTCTTTTGAAAAGATACTGATAGACGTTTTCGAGCAAAGCAATGTCACTTTCTCTCTCGGGAATGGTTTTAAGATTGATGTAGATAGAATGATTGTTCTCTTTTGAACGACCGGGAGGTACAACGTTAATGATGCTAACTTGCCCCTTTGCGACCATTTTCCCATCTTCAAATGCGCAATAAACGTTACTCCAATTATCCTCGTCCCCGACCCACCAAAATGTTGCGTTTTCTTTTTTTGTTACTGATTGATACAACTCGCCAAGTAATGACATGTCTTCAAGTTGGAAATTACGAATAAAAATTTCTGTTGATGATTGGCTCAAAACAATACCCCTCTCAGTAGTGGGGATTTCGCAGTTTAGAGGGCTAGCTATACGAGTTCCCCTTAATGAATTGGCCCTTTGCTAACATTTGATCACTCACAGTAAACGCCTCCTTTAACTATTATTACCATTGACATTACCATACCATGAATACTACATCAAACATAATTTACAACTATAATTAAATGAATTTTCATAAAAACTTTATGCGCGTCAGATGACCGTAAACTGTCCCTAAGACCACTCGTTCAAGACGCTAGCTTAGTGGATATCTCTTACTACTCGGTTGCTTAGAAGATATATCAGTCTCATGTTACACGACTTGAAGCGGTTCATTCATAAATGAAGGGCAAGTTAAACCTTCAAGCATGAAGCTGTCAGTATCACCTTCGATATACTTTAGGAACAAGTCTTCTGCACTAGGTGGGTTTATAATGGAGAAGGTCAATTTGATAGAGGGGTAACATTAATAAAGAGCGGTTTTTATTTACCGCCCTTTTGCTTAAGTAGTTATAGTCGCCTATTGTATTGTGTCTGCAAAAAGTACTCAACACAGGTGGAATGTGAGGCTAAGCTTGTGTTGAAAAAAAGGTCAAAAAGGACGTCTCAGAATTTGAGACGTCCTTTGTTCAATGATGCACAGCTCAAGCTGCCTGGTGGATGATGGACGGTCCAGAAAAATCAACACCTTAACCAAAAACCCAGGATTTAAAAGATTTTTATGCTTTAAATTTTTAACTTTGAGCTAAAAAGCTTTGAAACGTGAACTTTGTGTTTTTAATTTTAATCTTTGTGCTTTTATTTTAGATTGTTTAAAGTTCCTTTGTAATAAGACATGTTTAAGGTTTCAACTCGCACACATGCCTTGAAGCGCGAGCGATTTTTCGTTTTCCATTTTCGCTAGACCATGCATATTACATTAAGCTTGTACTTCAATAAAAGTTGTGGCATTTGATTCTGATAGCACAGCGTCTACCTCTGATTCAAATTCCTCAATTCGACTATTTAATGCTTCAATTTTCTTTTTAACATTCATCGGATCAATTAACTCATATTCGTTTCTTTTCATAAATGTCTCTGTATGTAGTTTTACCTCTTCTGGTGATTGTTTATCTTTATTACCTAATATATTGATTAAATATGTTTCAAGCTTTGCAGGTAGCGCATCATTTTCTTTAGCAACCATATTGATTGCTGAACGGTATTGCTGCTGCATCACTTCTAATAATTTCTTTTCAAATTGAATAGACTGCTTTCGTTCTATAGCCTCTGCCACAGTCATTTCCTCTTTCCCTACAGTCACCTTTGTTTTAGCATTGGATTCTACAACTAAGGATTTAATACGGTTGCGATAGTCAATTAAACTGACTACTTTATCGTATGAGGATTGCATCTGTTTTTCATATTCTTGAATCTCAACACCATTAATCTTGCTATTGCTTTTACGATTAGCTAAAACTGCACTAACTTCATTTGTTGCTGCTTCTATACGATGATTGAGCATCTTTAATTCTGTTAATGCCCGGTGAATGGACAATTTTTTATATTCAGTCATGTTTTATTCTCCCTATAAATTGTAATCAACGCGCAATGTTCTTCTATTATATCCAGTTAGCTAATTAAAGTACAAATATTACCTTTATTTTAATATTTGATTTTATGATTCCTTATCTGTATAATATCAATCTAGGTGCCAAACCTAAGTGATTCGGACGGAACATCCTTATCACGCAAAAAACGCCAATACAGCACGGATTTGCTGGGCGTTTTTTGTTTTATGAGCGGGAAGATGAGCCCCGCTCTTTTTCTTTGTAATTTCCTCTACCTGTTTTTTACCTATATTGTCGCAGAACGCTTATTTTTACTTCCACCAAATATCATTAACACGATGGCTACCACAAGTAATAGCATTGCCACTAATAATAAGAAGCTATAATTCTTTACATATTCTATATATACCCCGCCAAGAAACGGTCCTGTTAAACTTCCAATGCTTAGAGCAATACCACACAATAGATTTCCAGTTGGCAGTAATTCCTTTGGTGTTAAATCAGCCATATATGTAATTCCTAACGAAAACATCGAGCTACCAATGTACCTGTATGGAAAAATGCGATGGCTACGGCAATTGGTGAATGCTCTAAAAAGCTTGCAATTCCAAAAATAACAGCTCCGCCAAAAGAGCCTATCATCAATACCTTTCTACGCCCAACCTTATCACCCATTGCTCCAAGAGGCACCTGTGTTAAAATTCCTCCAAAAGTAAAGACGGATAAAATAATAGGAATCATACCAACCTCAAAACCTTTACGTAAAGCATAGACTGGGAACAAAGCATTTAAAGAAGATTCTAAAAACCCATAAACAAATGGACCTAAAAACGCAATCCATCCAAAAACAAAGGCCATTTTATAACGCTGCCAGCCTCTTGCATGTAAATCTCCCGTTAAACGCTCTGGTTTCTCATTTTTCAATAAAAATACAAACGACCATGCCAATAAGCACAGAATCGAGGAGACTATAAACGGCAATGCTTCTGTAATTTGAATAAGCTTTACCATTAACGGTCCGACTGCAAAACCTGTACTAAAGGACAAGCCGTAAATAGCCATGCCCTTTCCTAAGCTTTTATGATCTGCTGTGCTAGTAATCCACGTTTGTGTCGCATAATGCAATGCATGATCTCCTACCCCAATAAGTAATCGAAGGATAAACCAAAAGGTCACACTTTTCCATAGAGGAAATGCGAGGAGCGATAGAAACACCAATGCCCCACCTATTAAAATAATTGGTTTATAGCCCCATTTTCTTAGAGGCTGCTCAATAAACGGGGAGATTAATAAAGTTCCTATGTATAAACCTGTTGCATTCAATCCATTCAATGCAGAGGATACACCATCCCGCTCGAAAATAATTGAAATTAGTGGTAATAGCATCCCTTGTGAAAAGCCCGATATTGAAACTATTAACACTAGAATGGCAAATCTTTTTTTGCTGTAATCTGAGAAGTACGTCATCATTTCCTCCAACATCAAGTGATTCTTCCAAAGAACAGCATACCAAAAAGCCTTAGCGCTCACCACATGTGATTTTACGCTAAGGCTTAACGAATACTAATTTTCATTTAATTGTATAAACACGAATTTCAGCATTTACTTTCGCCGAGAACTTGTTTAAACTCCCTCCTTTTCGAGTTAGCGTTCGAAAGATTGTGATGATCACTCCTTTACGATTTCTTAATACAACTTTAACACAGGTATTCAATATTGTAAATATTCTGTCTATTGTTTTTTAAAATTAATCGTTAAGTCCTAGGTGTTTACCTAAACATTGAAATTTAGACCTAAATCAGCTACGATGAAGGGGATGAAATGAGGTGTACGAATGTCTAAGCCAATAACTGATAAAAAGCAGCAAGTGAATTACTTAAGAGAACGTCTTGAAATATTTTTAGAAGTATTAGATGCAATTGATCCTGAAACAACTGAATTAGAGGACATTGATCGTTTAATACAAATGATGGATGATTTAGAAGACAAAATGGAGCAATTTAACGTTCGTGAACAATAGCCCAAGCATAGAATAAGTTTAGCGCGAAAAATCAACGTTCAATTTTTCGCGCTTTTAGCTGTCTAATGACAGTCCCAGTTATACAAAACCTTACTAAAATCCTTCTTTTGAAGCTCCTCCTCCGTGATGAAAAAATTCCCTACACCACAATCGCCCCACATTATGTGATCACCGACACTGTCAATTTGTAGCAACAAAACCGTAGATTGTTGGTAATCCCCATATGCCCTTGGATCATCCTGTGTGAAAAATGGATAGCCACCAATTTTATGACCATCACCAGTTAATGTTTCGTAAAAAGCATCCTCTAGAGCATCATCTTCTATATTATCTAAAATACTTGCGTAATGGTCATCACTTCTAAAATCATCTATTGATAAAGGTTCATAGGTGGGTTCAAAGGTCAATGCCATCTCCTTTTCAACAGGAAAGTACATGTCATCCTTTTTGGCTTCAAGAAACGAAAAATCTTGAATTAATTGTGATGCATCATTGACGATCCGTTCATGATAAATAACACGAAAGCCTTTTTGGTTTTGACCATTACCAAAGTCCATTCCCAATACATCGTCAAAGGAATCAATAAAAAACTGTAAAATTCCCTCCTCAGGGAATTTCGATAAATGATTAGGTACTTCTTCAAAATTAATTTGCGCTAATAATTTTAATGGCTGTCCATCAGAATTTTTAGGATATTCCATCGACAATGGAAAATATGGATTACCTGCAAACTTACTTTCAAATAATGATGTTTTTCGCATTGTTGTTTCAATATTTATAACCGGCTGTAATGTTTCTTCTATAGTTTTTCTATATACTTCAAATGCTTCAGGTAACATAAGAGCACTCTTTTCAGACACTAAATTCCCTCCTAAAGTTGATTTATCCTTATTATAGAACAAACGTTCCTGTTTATCAATCTAATTCAAGAGAAAAAAATACTAGGTTAAGTGCATTTCATATACATAACCTGTTTCGTTTGGAATTTGATTAGAGACTCGGATTTTTAATCAAGTCTTCCTGAGTTTTGATCACCTTCACTCTTTTTTGATCAGGTACTCCTTATTATTGATCACCTTCTCCTTATTTTTGATCAGGTTCTCTAGATTGTTGATCACCTTCACCCTTTTTTTGATCAGGTCCTCCTTATTATTGATCACCTTTTCCTTATTTTTGATCAGGTTCCCAAGATTGCTGATCATCTTCACCTTTTTTTGATCAGCTCCTCCTAATTATTGATCACCTTTTCCTTATTTTTGATCAGGTTCTCTAGATTGTTGATCACCTTTACCCTTTTTTGATCAGGTACTCCTTATTATTGATCACCTTCTCCTTATTTTTGATCAGGTTCTCTAGATTGTTGATCACCTTCACCTCACATTTGATCAAGTTCCTAGATTGTCGATCACCTTCACCTTTTTTTGATCAGACCCCCTAGATTGTTGATCATCTTCACCTTTTTTTGATCAGCTCCTCCTAATCATTGATCACCGTCACCTTTATTTGATCAGACCCCCTAGATTGTCGATCACCTTCACCCTTTTCTTAATTAAATCCACCAGATTGTTGATTACCTCCCCCTCCCTTTTTGAAGACAACACCCTTTAATTCCTACCTCTAAAAGATGGGCTCTTTTTTTCATTAGTTGAAAAGAGTATAATGTAACGTGGAAATAATCAAATTTTCTATGGGGGGCAATACAAAAATGAATGTACAAACTTTGGAGAAAAGTCTATACAATTTAATTACTGAAACATCTACGAACCTACCGAAAGACGTGCGCCGTGCTATTAAAAAAGCCAAAGAGGCAGAGAATGCTGGCACGCGTGCAGCAATGAGCTTAGACACAATTGCAAATAATATTATTATGGCGGAAGATAATGTATCACCTATCTGTCAGGATACAGGTCTACCAACATTTAAGGTCTACACTCCTGTAGGCGTTAATCAATTAGAAATTAAAGCTGCTATCAAAAAAGCAATCAATGATACATCAGCTGATGCAAAATTACGTCCGAATGCAGTTGATTCATTAACTGGGGCAAATAGTGGTAATAACCTTGGAGAAGGTTTACCTGTTATTAAATTTGAACAATGGGAAAATGACTACATTACGATTAAATTAATTCTTAAAGGTGGCGGCTGTGAAAACAAAAATATTCAATACAGCCTTCCCTGTGAACTAGATGGTCTTGGCCGTGCTGGTCGTGACTTAGATGGCATCCGTAAATGTATTTTACACTCTGTCTATCAAGCTCAAGGTCAAGGCTGTTCAGCTGGTTTCATCGGTGTAGGTATTGGTGGAGACCGTTCTTCTGGTTACGACTTAGCCAAAGAACAATTATTCCGTCATGTGGAAGATACAAATCCAAATGCTGATCTTGCCAAATTAGAAGAATATGTTGTAAAAACAGCTAACACATTTGGTATTGGCACAATGGGCTTCGGTGGAGAAGCAACATTACTTGGCTGTAAAATTGGGGTTATGCACCGTATCCCAGCATCATTCTACGTATCAGTCGCCTATAACTGCTGGGCTTATCGTCGTATGGCTGTGGACATTGACCCACAAACTGGTGAAATCATTAAATGGCACTATCAAGAAGGCGAAAAAATTACATTTAAAGATGAAGTTGCAGCAACGACAGAAGATACGACTACAGATGTAGTGGAACTTACTGCACCGATTACCGAGGAACAAATCCGTACTTTAAAGGTTGGAGATGTTGTATCTATTACTGGTCGTATGTATACAGGTCGCGATGCCATTCACCATCATTTAATGAGCCATGATGCACCTGTTGATTTGAATGGACAGGTTATTTACCATTGTGGTCCTGTTATGGCTAAAGACGAAGAAGGCAACTGGACAGTAAAAGCTGCTGGCCCAACTACTTCTATTCGTGAGGAGCCATATCAAGGTGACATCATGAAAAAATTCGGTATCCGTGCTGTTATTGGTAAGGGTGGTATGGGACCAAAAACACTTGCTGCATTACAAGAGCATGGCGGTGTATACTTAAACGCTATCGGTGGAGCGGCTCAATACTACGCTGACTGTATTAAAGGTGTAGACGGCGTTGATTTAATGGAATTTGGTGTACCAGAAGCTATGTGGCACTTAAATGTAGAGAACTTCACTGCTGTAGTTACAATGGACTCCCATGGTAATTCTTTACATGCTGATGTAGATAAATCATCTTTAGAAAAACTTGCTTTGCATGCAGAAAGAGTATTCTAATTAGCAAAGTGAAGCATCCACTGCTGTAAAAATTAACATCATAATAATCGAATGCGGTATTTCTCCACAAAGGTGAGACATTTTACTGCACCAATTTGAAAAGCACAGAATATTCCTAGTGAATAGACTGTGCTTTTTGTTTGCTTAAACTTTATATTTTTTTATTGCCAGATAAAAATTCATTTTAAAACTTCTGGCTTTCTTTTCCCAGAAACCTTTGTTATAATAATTCTAAATTAAAAAGGAGTTAAATGAAATTGTTTTTCATTTAAAAACTATACGAAATCATTATATTATAAGGTTTTTGATATTGATTTTCATTATCAGGAGGGATAAGAATGGAATACTCTAATCGAGAAAATATAAATTTAATTGAGAAAATAAAGGAGCATGCTGAATTACTTGCTGCCCTTATAGCAGGCTTGTTTATCTTACTTGCATGGCGTTTAGATACTAGCGGGCAAACTACGGCTTCTGTTATTTTGTATATTGTTGCATTTTGCGTTGGGGGATTTGCTAAGGCAAAAGAGGGTATTGAAGAAACAATCGAAGATAAGAAATTAAATGTTGAATTACTAATGATATTAGCAGCAATTGGTTCAGCAGCAATCGGTTATTGGACTGAAGGTGCCATCCTTATTTTCATATTCGCAGTAAGTGGTGCTCTCGAAACGTATGCCATGAATAAAAGTAATCGAGAAATTTCAGCACTTATGAATTTACAACCTGAGGAGGCTTGGCTTGTACGTGGTGGCTTTGAACCAATGAAAGTCTCTGTCTCCACATTACAAATCGGAGATCATTTACTTATAAAACCTGGTGAACGAGTACCCGCAGATGGTGTCATATTTAAGGGGCAATCTTCTATCGATGAATCAGCAATTAGTGGCGAACCACTTCCAGTTGCTAAACGTGAAGGCGATGAAGTATTTGCAGGTACGGTTAACTTAAATGGTGCTATTACAATGGAAATGACAAAGCCGAATTCAGAAACATTGTTCCAAAAAATTATTCAGCTTGTACAAAGTGCTCAAAGTGAGAAATCTCCTTCTCAACAGTTTATTGAAAAATTTGAAGGGACTTACGTAAAATTCGTTTTACTTAGCGTGGCGTTAATGATGTTCTTACCTCACTTTTTACTAGAGTGGGATTGGACTACAACATTCTACCGCGCAATGGTCCTATTAGTAGTTGCATCACCATGTGCTCTTGTAGCAGCTATTATGCCTGCTACTTTAGCAGCGATTTCAAATGGTGCCAAAAACGGCATCCTATTTAAAGGCGGCTTACATTTAGAGCACTTAAGTGTATTACGTGCAGTAGCAGTTGATAAAACTGGAACATTAACACAGGGGAAACCTGTTGTGACCGACTTTATTGTTCGTGAAGGCATAGAACGAGAAGAGGCATTGTCTGTCCTAGCGGGTATCGAATCACAATCAAATCATCCGCTAGCACAAGCAATCACTTCCTTTGCTAAAGCCGAGGGAGTAATCATCTCTTCCCAAGTGGCAATTAAAGATATTCCAGGTTGGGGTATAAAGGGTTATGTAAATGATATGGAGTATCTCGTTGGGAAACCTGATTTTGTGGGCACAGAAGAAGCAAATTCCTTTGCAAATGGAGCTACAGCAAAATTAGCCACAGAGGGTAAAACCGTAATTTTCATTCGTGATAAAGACGGTATTGTCGCATTAACAGCCCTTAAGGATACTGTTCGTGATGAAGCAAAAAAAGCTGTCGCATTACTTAAAGAGCTTGGTATTAATGTCATCATGCTAACAGGAGACAACGAGAAAACAGCAAAGGCAATTGCTAAAGAATCGGGCGTGACTGAATATGTTGCAGAATGCCTTCCTGAAACAAAGGTTACTGAGATGAAACGACTACTTTCGCAGCACCAATTTGTAGGAATGGTCGGGGATGGCATTAATGATGCACCAGCATTAGCAACAGCCACTACAGGTATCGCTATGGGAGAAGGCACGGATGTAGCCTTAGAAACCGCAGATGTCGTCCTTATGAAAAATGATTTATCGAAAATTGCTTATGCAGTACGCTTATCCCGTAAAATGCAGCGTATCGTCAAACAAAATATCTTTTTCTCTATTGGCATTATCGTGTTATTAATTGCCTCAAACTTTTTACAAGTTGTTGATTTACCATTAGGTGTAATTGGACATGAGGGTAGTACCATTTTAGTTATTCTAAATGGCTTACGCATGCTTAATAAAAATGTTTAAATAAACAGCCTCGTAATCACTTTTGTGATACGAGGCTGTTTTCATGCTAGCTATCCATTAGTGTATTTTGTTTGAGATATTCCTTTTGTAAAGCCTTTTTCTGCATAGTTGCATTGAGAACTCCACCAAAAATCAATATAATACCTGTGAAATATAACCAGAGCATCAAAATAATCACTCCACCAATACTTCCATATGTAGCAGAATAATTTGCAAAATTACTAATATAAAACGAGAAAGCATACGTTACAGCTAACCAAGCAAAGGTTGAAAACAAGGCTCCTGGCCAAACGCTCATTAACCTCAAGCGCGGACTTGTATTAGGAACAAATCTGTAGATTGCCATTAATACAAGAAAAATTAATAGAGGTGGCATCGACCATCGTAACCTATGCCATATTGTTTCAAACTGCTCCTCAATACCAACAATGGAAAATAGGAAATGTCCAATTTGCTGTCCAAATACAGGTAATAAAAGTGCTACAGCGAATACAAAAACAAGGGCTATCGTGAAAATAAGAGACAGTCCTCGATCCAGTATACTCCCCCTACTCTCTTCTGTCTCATAAGCCTTATTTAACGCTCGAATCAATGCATTAATGCCTTTGGAGGCAGACCATAATGTACCCAATACCCCAATGGATAATAAACTACTATTACGATTGTTTAAAATTTCGTTTAATGTATTCTCGATCAGTCTATATACTTCATCTGGCATGACATTCACTAAAAACGAATACACCTGCGTCGTTTCTAAATTTAAATATGGTAGTAAAGTGACTAGGAAAATCAGTAGTGGGAAGAAAGATAGTAAAAAGAAATAAGCCAACTGGGCAGCAAGAGCTGATATTTCAACCCGTTGTAAGCGTAGTAATAAATCTTGCAGAAAGCCCCTAGAGGTTGTCATATCTACACTATCCTCATCTGGCTTAACAAATGATTTCACCACACCAATTGCTGTATGTATGGACGTTTTATTCTTTTCCATACAATTCCCCTCCTATCAGACAAGCTATTCTTTATGAGGTAAAGAAAAGGCTGATTTTGTATCATTTATCATTTCCTGAATTGTGGAAGGTAGCTCCTTAAATTCATCCACTTTTTCAGCTATTGTGTTGACATTTTCTGATACACTTTCACAAAGTACTTTTGCTGCCAATACCTTTTCCTCAACTAAAACCTGTAATTCATCGCGATTAGCCGCATAATACGAAATTGCTTCCTTCATCTTTTGTGTAGAAGCTATTGTTTTTTCGCGAGTAGTACGATCCAGCATACTTAACGCAGCACCAACTACCGCACCTGTTACAACAGAAATTAATAATTTACTTTGACCCATAATAAAAACCCCCTGCGTTTGTGTAAATGTATATTCCCTAAAATTTCTTCAGTAAACAATAAACAAGCTTAGAGCCATTATCTATAGTTGATTTTCGTTCCCACTAAGCATTTTCCATAGATACATTCAGCTTCATAATCACCTTATCCTACTCCTTAGAGCCAATAAACGACTTACTGCCCTTATTCTACCCAATAACAGTCTATTTTTAAAGCAATGCCCAAATACAGTGTTGACATTTTTTTTATTCAATGAAATGATATGTGCGAGGATGACGAAAGGAAGGTTTCAAAAATGGATTTATCGGTACCGTCAAAAGAGAACGTTATTTATATGGTTGACCAAATGAAAGACAAGCTACGTATGGTAAATGTTGATGCCATGAAATCAGAAAACTTTGATGAAGCAAATTACGAAGACTTAGTTTATTTATACGAAATGGTGATGAAACGGGAATCCTTTAGCCCAAGTGAGATGCAGGCAATTGTTGCTGAATTAGGATCGTTACGCAAATAATAATTTTTAGAGAGAAAAAGCTATTAGCAAAGGATCAAAGCCTTTTGCCAATAGCTTTTTTCTATTGTGTACTTTTTGCTTCTGAACCATCCTCAGTAACAAATGGTAGTATTAATACTTCAACTCGGCGGTTTTTTGCACGCCCTTCTGCAGTATCATTTGGCGCAATAGCTCGGTTTTCGCCGTAGCCTTTAAAACTGAAATTTGTAGGATCTAACTTCGAATTGCTGATCAGTAAAATATTAAGGAAGTTTATTGCTCGCATTCCCGATAATTCAAAGTTAGAGGAGAAGGCAGGTCCAGCTGGAACATTATCAGTATGACCAGTAATAACTATATTACGCGCTGGATCCGATACTAATACGTCCGCAAGCTCCTTAGCAATCGGTTTATATTCTGGTTTAATGGTTGCTTTACCTGAATCGAATAGTATACTATCACGAATTGTTACAAGCAGACCTTCATCCGTCATTTCTGTTGCAAATTGACCTTCCATCTCATGAACAGCAATAAAATTTTCAACACTATCTTTAATTTCAGCTAGTTCCTGCTGATCCTTTAAATAGGCTGAATTCTGCTGTATTTGTTGTGGCGTTTTATCACTTTCTGCATTCGGAGTTTCTACTGGTGAAGGCTGCTCTAAAAAGCTTGTACCGCCATCAAATACCTGATTAAAAACTGCTGACATTCTTTGCAATTTATCTTGATCTATGGAACTAGATGCAAATAGTATGATAAACACAGCTAACAGCAATGTTAAAATATCTGCATATGGTACTAACCAGGACTCATCAATATGCTCATCATGCTTTTTTTTCTTAGCTTTCTTTGCCAAGGCCACCCGCCCCGCTTTCACCCGAAATTTGACGACGTTCTTCCATCGTTAAATAAGAAGCAAGTTTTTGTTCAATAACACGTGGAGCCTCCCCTTCTAAAACCGAAAGAATCCCCTCAATCATCATTCTTTTTTGTTTAACTTCTACAGCAGATTTACGTTTAAGCTTATTTGCAAATGGGTGCCATAAAACATAACCTGTAAAAATACCTAATAATGTAGCCATAAAGGCAGCCGAAATAGCGTGCCCCAATTTATCGATATCATTCATATCTCCTAATGCGGCGATTAACCCTACTACCGCACCAAGTACCCCTAAAGTCGGGGCATATGTACCTGCTTGAGTAAAAATTGCAGAACCACTAGCATGACGTTCTTCCATTGCTTCAACCTCTTCCGTTAAAACATCACGGATATAGTCAGCATTTTGCCCATCAATTGCTAATGTAAGCCCATTTTTCAAAAATGGATCTTCAATCTCTGAAGCCTTACTTTCGAGTGCCAATAATCCTTCACGACGAGCTAAATCTGCCCATTGTGAAAACATCTTAATAATCTCTATATCATCCGCTAATTTAGTTTCTTTAAAAAGAATTTTAAATAGCTTTGGTACTCGCTTCAATTCCTTCATAGGGAAGGCGATTGTTACAGCGGAAATAGTACCGAAGATGATAATTAGAATAGCTGCTGGGTTATAAAATGCACTTAAGCTTACTCCCTTTAGCACCATTCCTGTTAATAACGCTATAAACGCAATTATTAACCCTACAATCGACGATATATCCATTCTAGAACCTCCAAATCTACTATTAATGTTATTTTCGTCTATTTTCCATATTTTTAAATATATAATATAGTATAAATGTATTTCACTAATTTTTCGATGTAATAAATGCTTTTTATTCACTTTAAAGCCATATTTGATTATATTGAATTAAGAATAGTACACTAAATTGTCTTTATTAGGAAGGAGTTAAGAATTTGTTATCATCTTTTAACACAAAATTACTAAAATATGCCGAATTAGCTGTGAAAGTAGGAGTAAATATCCAAAAAAACCAGTACCTCTATATAAGCTGTTCGACCGATAATTTAAAACTAGCACAAATAATTACTAAATTAGCCTATGAAAATGGTGCAAAACAGGTATTTGTTGATTTATCTGACGATGAGCTTGTACGTACTCGCTACGAAAAGGCCCCAAAAGACTCATTTGATTTTTTCCCACCATGGAAGATACAGGAGCGTGAATGGCTTGCAGAGAACGGGGCTGCCTTTTTAAGTATTACTTCTCATAATCCTGACTTATTAAAGGGTATCGAGCACGAAAGAATTATGAATTTCCAAAAAGCCTCAGGAAAAGCATTAGCTAATTATTATAGTTGGTTACAGGCAGATAAATTCAGTTGGACAGTTATTGCCGCTCCCTCAAAACAATGGGCAGCAAAGGTATTTCCTCATTTGTCAGAAGACCAACAAATGAATGCTCTATGGGAAGCGATTTTTGACGCTACACGTATCAATCTCGAAGATCCAGTTGCTGCTTGGTTAGAGCATGATCAGCAATTACATAGCAAAGCTGATTATCTAACTAGCAAACAATATAAAGCGTTGCACTATTTGGCGCCAGGCACAGATTTGACGATTGACTTACCGTCAAAACATGTATGGACGGGCGGAAGTAGTGAAAACGTACAAGGGCAAACTTTTATGGCAAATATGCCGACTGAGGAAATTTTTACTGCACCTCTTAAAACAGGTGTAAACGGTTATGTATCAAGTACAAAGCCTTTGAGCTATGGCGGAAATATTATTAATAATTTCAAGCTAACATTCAAGGATGGCCGAATTGTTGACATAGAAGCTGAACAGGGCAAGGAAATTTTAACCTCTCTTATCGAAACAGATGAGGGTGCACATTATCTTGGTGAAATAGCATTAGTGGCACATAAATCACCTATTTCACAATCTGGTTTATTATTTTACAATACATTATTCGATGAAAATGCCTCTAATCATTTAGCTATAGGTAATGCCTATGCCTTTTGCATTGAGGGCGGCAAAGAAATGTCCTCTGAAGAATTACTTGCAAAGGGACTTAATCATAGTTTGACACATGTGGACTTTATGATTGGCTCTGAGCAAATGAATATAGAAGGAATCACTAAGGACGACCAAAAAGAACCTATTTTCCGCAATGGTAATTGGACAATTTAAGTGATTCATTCCTACTAATTTTTTTCTAGGTAAGGTATGTTATTGATGTCATAAATTATCCTTAGATTTTCCTAGTAACCTATTGTATAATTAATTTAGATAATATACTTGATTATTTCTAGTAAGGAGGAACTTTTATCATGTTTTTAACGACTGTACTAGGCTTTTCAGCCGTTTTATTAATCGCTACAGGATTCTTCATCCATTATCTACAAGTTGGTTTAGATTCTAAATCTTCAGTAACTGTAGATCCAAAACCAAAAGAAAAATATTAATGTCATAAAAACAGCTACATTCTAGTAGCTGTTTTTTTATGAACGTTTCTTTCGAATCGCTAAATAATTTACTAAACTTCTTTCTTTTTCGTAAAAATTGCGTGAATATTGTCATTATTATTTGCATATTTAAAGATTTGCTCTAAAATATTTTTGTAGGGAAGGGAGCAAACTTTCATGACAATGTTACAAGATATTCTAAAATTTAATGTAGATTTTGTTCAAGAAAAAAAATATGAGCCTTTTATTACAACTAAGTATCCTGATAAACGCATCGTTGTCTTATCTTGTATGGATACTCGTCTTGTTGAGCTATTACCTAAAGCGATGAATTTACGCAATGGTGATGTAAAAATTGTTAAAAGTGCAGGCGCATTAGTTAGTCATCCTTTTGGTGCAATTATGCGTAGTTTACTTGTAGCGGTTTATGAACTACAAGCAGATGAGGTGTACGTTGTTGGGCATTATGACTGTGGTATGAGTGCAGTTGATCCTGAAGCAATGCTTAGCAAAATGGTGAATCGCGGCATTAGCCCAGAAACTATCAAGATGATGGAATACTCTGGTCTAGATTTAAAGGAATTTTTACGAGGCTTTGGCGACGTAGCGACAAGTGTAAAGAAAAGTGTTGATACTATTCGCAATCACCCATTAATGGTGAAGGATGTTCCTGTCCATGGATTAGTCATTGATCCAAATACAGGTCGACTTGATTTAATCGAAGATGGTAGTCTTTATCAAGGCTAAACACCATTTTTACATCCAAACAAAGGATTAATAGTCAATGCAGATAAAAAGAGTCTATCCTTCATTGTTTGAAAGATAGACTCTTCTTTTATTCATCCTCTAAACAGGCATACATGTAATGATCTACCCATTGACCATTGATATACAAAAGCTTCCTTAACAATCCTTCACGTTGAAATCCTGATTTTTCTAAAACTCGAATAGAAGCATTATTTTGTGTTGACACATAGGCCTCTACACGATGTAAGCCTATTTGGTCAAACGCAAAACGTACGACCATTTTAACAGCCTCTGTTACAATCCCTTTCCCAATATAAATCTCATCCATCGCATAGCCAACAAAAGCACTTGAGTAAGGTAATCGTTTGACTGCGTAAAGCGCAATATGCCCAATTAGATTATTAGTACCTAGCTCGTAAATACCAAAAGTAAATTCTCTTTTGGAATCCATTAAATATAGGCTTTCTTGAATTTTTTTATATTGAGCATCAACTGTATAATATTCAGGTCGTTGTAACGGCTCGTATGTAGACCAAAAGTATTTATTACGACTTACGAGACCAGTTAAACTTTGTGCATCTTTTTCTTGGAATGTGCGAATGTAGCATTTCTCTCCTCGAATTGATACCACATTTCCACCCTTTTTCCTTAATAAATTCCAAATTTTAAGCACCATTTCTCCACACTAGCCTTCCGATAATTGTCTTACTTGGACCATGCTTCACCCAAAAATAAGTTAGTCCCTTTATTGTATGTAAAAAAAGATGCTGCTACAACTAAAACAGCTCGTCTTGTTTGCACAGCATCTTACCATCATTATTTTGTTTTCTTCTTATTTTTCGATTGATCATTTAGTGTTTCAAGGCTTGAAGATTCCTCATCTTCTAACTGAGCCTTGTCTAAAACATTTGTTACATGAAGGCCCCGCTTTTGTGCTTCGCGTTCAATATGCGCAATTGTTTCTTGTAGCACCTGCACACGTGCATATTTTTTATCGTCCCCTGCAACTAAAATCCATGGCGCATTCTTTTTGTCTGTTTTCTCAAACATATCATTCGCTGCTTCTACATACTGAGGCGACTTTTCGCGATTACGCCAATCTTCTTCTGTTAATTTCCAAGACTTATAAGGGTTTTGCTCACGTTCAGTAAAACGTTTGAGCTGCTCTTCATCTGAGACATGAAGCCAAAACTTAATAATTATGTAATCCCCTGCCGTTAAGATCTTTTCAAAGTTATTAATTTCCTCATAAGCTCGAGACCATTCATCCTTTGTTGCAAAGCCTTCAATTCGTTCCACTAAAACTCGTCCATACCAAGAACGATCGAAAATAGCGATTTGTCCATGCTGCGGAAGCTTTCTCCAAAATCGCTGTAAATAGTTGTAGCGTAGTTCATGGGGCTGAGGAGCAGAAATCGGATGTACCACATAGCCTCGCGGATCAACACGTTCAATTAGACGTTTGATGGCCCCTCCCTTACCTGCTGCATCCATACCTTCAAATACTAAAATTAGCCCAATTTTATTTTTTAATAAAAATTGTTGTGCATTTAACATTTCATATTGGAGTACTTTTAATTTCTTTTTATACATTTTTTTATCGAGTTCAATAGATAAATCTAAATCGGTTAAATTTTGAGCCATAAAATTTCACTCCTTCTATTTGGATTAATCCTATTGTACTAAAGAAACATTTAGATGCCTATACAAATGGTAAATTGTAGATAATTTTAGCAAAACAACGCGATACATTGTTGGGAATTTCCGTTATAATGGGAAGAGTGCAGTCCTATACTTATTTGTCTTTTCCCTATACAATTTAATATGAAGGGAGAGGAAAACATGCCTCAATTTTTTTTGATGACAATCACTTATATTGTCTCAGTCATCCTAACCTTTTCATCCTTTTTCATGAAAATAAATGGTCAATCTTCGTTAGACATCTCTAATCGTTTTCCTGTTGTATTTGCACCTTTTAATGTCAGTCATGTAATTTGGATCGTCATTTACATGTTACTTGGTTATTGGTTAGTCATGAATTTTAAAAAGACAACAATTAAACAGACTGTTCTTTTTAGCAGCATATGTATATTGCAGATTTCCACGGTAATCGTGTGGCATCAGGAGTTATTTATCGCATCTCTTGGCAGTACATTACTTTTAGTCTTCTGTTTGTTTTCGCTGTACAATACATATCCTCTTTGCGACAAGTCATTGACAGGACGCATCCCTTTCTCTATTTACTATGCATGGTCGACATTTTTGTTGATGACAGATACAAGCTTTACATTAACAGCTTATGGATGGAACGGCTTTGGTCTTAGCAACCCTCTATGGGCAGTCATTTTATTGACAGTTGGTGTTGCCATCGCATTACATATGCGCTTCCATCATTTCGATATTATGTATCCATCTGTTTTTATTTGGGCTTATATTGGAATCGCGTTACATAATGGTTTAGAAGAGCTACTTGTAACAACAGCTGCTTTATTTTTATGTGGTGTACTATTAGTCGGTATACTTTTCATAAAAAAGAATCCTGCCCCCAAAAAATAATTGGGTAGCAGGATTTTTATTATGCCTCATCTAATGAAGTTAGAATAATTGGTTTGTCTTTTGTCACAATGATCGAATGTTCTATTTGGGCAACAAGTGATTTATCTGGTGTAACAAATGTCCAGCCATCACCAGCTTCAACAATATGCTCTGCCTTTGCTGAGATAAAAGGCTCAACCGCAAGTACCATGCCCTCTTTCATAATGGTAGAATCCCATGCATCATAATAGTTTAAAATATGATTTGGCTCATCATGCAAGGAACGACCTAAGCCATGACCTGTTAAGTTCATAATCACCGTTAAGTCATTGGCATATGCTTCACGCTCAACTGCTTTTCCAATTTGATTTAATTTTGACCCAGCTTTTACTTTTGTCATTGCGCGATCGAAGGCACTTTTTGCCACACGACATAGTTTTTCTTTATCTTCATAGCCTACACCCACGACAAATGAAATTCCCGTATCTGCAAAATAGCCATTTAAAGAACCAGAAACATCAATATTGACAATGTCTCCCTCTTGAATTACGCGTTTTCCTGGAATACCGTGAGCTACTTCCTCGTTGACACTAATACATGTATATCCTGGGAAGTCATATTCTCCTTTAGGTCCAGAAATCGCACCTGCCTCAGCAAACATACGTCCGGCAATTTCATCGAGTTCAAGTGTTGTTACACCAGGTTTTGTCGCAGCCTTCATTGCTTCACGAATTTCGGCACAAATACGACCGATTTTTTTAAAGGCTTCAATCTCTTCTTGTGTTTTTACAATCATTTATAACGTCCCTTTCATCTAATATCTACACTTTAATATAACATAACTTGTTTGACATAAAACGCTAAACGCTTTAAATATTGTATGCCCTCATAAATTGCAAAGTGCTGAAATGTAACAATATTTCTACAGCGAGTAAAATTTATAATAGCCAAATCTAAATACAAAAAACCCTCCACTATTGTGAAGGGTAGAGTATTTATGATTTTCGTTGCATTAATTGTGGTGCTGCTGTAAATAATAGAACACCGACAATGGCAGTTAAAACTGTTGCTGGTAGCATGTATGTTCCATTATAAATGATTGAATAAATCCATGCATTTTGATCGCCAGCATACTCTGAGAAAAATACCGCGCCAGCAACGGTATGTGCTGCATAGCGTAAAAAACCTGCCAATACAGTTCCTACAATAATATATAGCGCCATTTTCGTTTTGTTTAGATTATTTGCAGCCTCAAGCACTGGTCGACGAACAATTGCTACCAAGCCGACTACCGTAAAGGCAAAGCCATAATCGAGTAAGCCCTGAAACCAATGCACAATTGTAGCACCAAACATTGTTTGCATAACGCCAATAAGAAAGCCCGTTGTCAGTCCAGGCAAAAGCCCCCAACGGAAGGCTATTAAAATTATTGGTACCATCACTAGACTAACAGAGCCACCTTGTGCCCATACTTTAAAGGAAATCTGATCTAGCACAAGACCAATTGCTGCAAATATCGCAATCTCCACAAGCATTAAAAGTCTTTTTTTGTCCATTTTATTCTCTCCTTTGTTCCGATGTAGGATACAAGAGCAGGAATAGAAATCAAATTACTTTTTGACTCTATCTGGCAAAAAAAAAACAATGCCAGGACAGAGCCTCACATTGTACAAGTGTCGGTTTCTATCCACATCCCTACGCAAGTGTTAACTTACAGGTTCAAAGAGTTAAGGCATTACGTGCCCAGTCTCAGCTGACATCATCAGCTCCCCTTGTGGTCGTTACATCTTTTTTATTTGAACAACCTCATTGTACGCAAATACGGATATGATTACAACTCTAATTTCACAATATTTTTTGAAACTTTGCTGTTTTTCATGCGTAAATATTAAAAAAGGAGGTACAACTATGGAGAACCAAAAAATTTTATCTGCCTTTAGTTATCTTAGCGTCTTTTTCGCACCCTTTATTGTGCCGTTAATTGTTTACTTTGTTTCTAAAGATAGTGACGTAAAAAGACACTCTATTCGAGCACTTATTTCGCATTTAATCCCAGTTGTATTTGGTATCATCTTCTTTGCTGTTTTTGTCTTCTCAACTATATCCTTTAACACTTTTGACCCTGGATCAGGTAGTAATACATTTATAATCGTTTGGTTTGCATCATTTGCCATTTACTTACTCGTCTCATTAGGGATTGTTATTTGGAATATCGTGCAAGCGGTTCGTGTTATTCGTTAATGTTTCATTTCTAAAATAAAAAGGTAGAACTAATAGTAAAAGGAGCTGTTATTTTATGAAAGTATCTAAAGTTGTCAAAACCGCCGTAAAATTAGCACCTATCATTATACCCATTGTAAAAAAAGTAATTGCCGCGAAGAAAGGAGCGCCTTATTCTTCCAAAGACAGCTATAAAAAATAATACCCCTAAACTCATTTTAAGGTAAATATCTAAATTAAAAATCTGCTCTCTTTTACTGGTAAGCGTCAATCCAATCCCTTAGGATTTGAAACGCTTACTTTTTTATGGCAGATTTTTTTATGCCTTCATAACTGTATTCTTATACTTGGTATAGCAGATTTATATTAAAATAGGGTTTAGCACTACAGATGAGGGGTTGTTTAAAATAAATAGCGAAAAACAATTAATGAGCTTGGTTAATGCAGCACAGGTTCTAACTTCAACACTCGATATTAACCAAGTATTAGAAAAACTGATGAGTGAGGTGCTCCATGTAATTGAAGGTGCTGATGCAGGGGTATTGTTTATGTTGAATACAGAAACTAATCGTCTTGTTGCCAAGCATGCCATTGGCTATGACCTGGCTTATTTAAAAAAGATTCACCTTGCCTCAAATGAAGGGATGACTGGAAAGGTATTTTCCCAAAAACAAGCATTTAGATTCCACTCTAGCAGCGATGTTACAGAAAGCATGGCGGATTTATTTCCACAGTATGAAGAAAACTATATAAAAGCAGTTGGTGATTTTACTTACCCCAAAAGTGCTGTTTGTGCTCCACTTCTTGATAAAAGTAACTCATGCATAGGGGTATTAACAATCGTCAATTTTTCAGGAGACACACAGTTTGAAAATAGCGATTTAACGATGTTACAAGCATTTGCAAACCAATCCTCTATTGCGATAGAAAATGCAAAATTATTTACTCAAAACGAACGCTCTAAGCGCATTTATAATGCTTTAACACGGGTTTCCTTAACACGGGGTCGACTAAGCGATATGATTGATACGCTTGCATCATTACTTGGCCAGTCTGTAGCCATTATGACAGATTTTTACGATTTACTTATCGCATCTTCGCCTACAGCTAAGTTTGCTACTGACATTTTAAAAGAACAAAAATCAATGCATCTTGATAAAGTTGTACAGCAATGTGAACGACATCAAGTATACATACCAATCAAAGATGAAACGTATGTAAGTTATTTGTTTCCTATTCATACAGAGCGAGGTGTTATAGGAGTACTATTAATCGTTATGAATCATCATTTACAGATGGACCCTTTAGATTTATTTGCAGTGGAGCAGGCAAGTGCACTATTTGCCTTACAGTTAGCAGAGGAGGAAAAGGAGCTAGAAAATTCCTTTAAATATGATGGATATTTGCTACAACAGCTTTTAAGCTCAAATTTCAATGCCTTTTATAAACGTCAAGAAGCTCATCAAACTTCTCATTACTTATGTGCTACTCTACAACTTGATAGGAGTACATATCATGTTGCTCAAACAAAAAGAATGCAGCACCAATTTAGTAAACTTCTATATCGTTTAACTCGCTTATTTTCCTTACCAGTTTTTATCTCGGAGCATGATTTGCACTATCATTTTTTATTTATGAACAATTTGCGAGTTTCAGTCGAACAGTTTAAAGAGCGTATTCAATATTTTTTTGTACTCCTCGAAAAGGACTCGACAAAGTACAATTCACTCTCGTTTATAGTTGGTCTCGGAAGACACTTTGACACAATTGAAAACATTTTCAGTTCATATCGGGACTCCACAAAGTGTATTGACTATTTGCAGACACTAGAACAGGCACCATTCATCATATCCTATGATAAGCTTGGACCTTATACACTTTTTTTAAATAATGACCCACAGGAAATGGCTGAGTATGTAGGACTGAAGCTTGGCCCAATTATTGAATATGATAATCAACATAAAACCGATTTGTTATATACACTAAAGCTATTTTTTGAACATAATCAAAATCGAAAAAAAACAGCCGAGGCTTGCTTTGTACACCTAAACACCATTAAATATAGACTCCAGACGATTTTTTCATTAATAGAGATTGACGAGCAAAATGGCAAAACTATGTTCGAATTAAATCTTGCTATCTATATGTTTTCATACTTACAAAATATAAAATTAGCCAAAACAGACAAAGGATAGGTCTTATCTTTGTCTGTTTTCACATAGTATTTTCATAGTATTCATTGTTATACTAAACCCTACTTGTTGAATTTTCTGAATATTTTTATTAAGCAGGAGGGCTGTCTAAGTATGGAAATATGGAGTTTATTTACAATTATTGCATCACTGGCTTTATTAATATTTTTAGCATTACGTGGCTTTAGTATCATTATTATTGCCCCAGTAGCCAGTTTAATCGTCATCATTTTAAATCAAATGCCTATTTTAGAGTCATTACAAGGCAACTATATGAGCGGTTTTATAAATTTTATGAAAAACTACTACCTCATCTTCTTATTTGCCGCAATTTTCGGAAAATTTATGGAGGAAAGTGGTGCTGCACGTTCAATAGCTGAAAAACTTTTAAATATTATGGGTCGTCATAGTAAATTTAATGCGCTAATGGCAGTCGTAATCATTTGTGCTTTTTTAACATTAGGTGGCATTAATACATACGTCGTAATTTTCGCCATTTTACCTATTGCTAAACCATTATTTAAGGCTATGAATATACCTTGGCATTTATTTACGGGAGCATTTTTCTTCGGAATGGCAACATTTACAATGACCATGCTACCTGGTTCACCATCTGTACAAAATATCATTCCAACAAAATATCTAGATACAACAGCTACTGCAGCACCTGTTGTTGGGATTGTTGCTACAATCACCATTATTCTTTTTAATTGCTTTTATTTAAAAAGACAATTATCTAAAACAGAGGCACGTGGTGAAACATATGAAAATATGAAAAATCCTGAAAAACAAGATTCAAAAGCATTTGAGGCAAGTGTGAGAAGATATCCGCCATTTGTCTTAAGTATTTTACCACCCATCTTCTTAATTGTTACGTTAAACGTTTTTAAGGTTGATATCCTTTATACATTGATGCTTACTGTGCTTCTCTCTATTATGATTTTTTGGAAATTCATAGACAACAAGCTCCAAGCAATTAATGTGGGTGCAACAAATACCGTTCTACCAATTGTCAATACAAGCGCTGATGTCGGGTACGGTACAGTTATTGCAGCAACTGCAGGCTTTGGTGTAATTACAGAAATGCTTGCCAATATCCCTGGAAGTCCTTTAATTTCTCTTTATGTCGCTATTGCAGCACTTGCAGGGATTACAGGTACTGCCTCTGGTGGACTTGGAATTGCAATGGAAACACTTGCTCAGACCTATTTAGATTTAGGGGTTGATCCAGAGGCACTTCATCGCGTTGCGACAATTGCCTCCGGTAGTTTAGATTCATTACCGCACAATGGTGCCGTTATTACTGTATTGGCTGTTATAGGATTAACACATAAAGATGCCTACAAACATATATTTTTTGTTTCAGTAATTGGGCCCATTATTGCAGCAATACCGGCATTAATTACTGCGATCATACTTTATTCTTAGGTCCATACGCTCGATTATTAATTAAACCGTAGGAGATGAACAAACATGAAAGTCTCACTTTTCGCAACATGTTTAGTAGATATGTTTCAAACAAATGTGGGCAAAGCAACTGTAGAACTTCTAGAACATCTTGGCTGTGAAGTCATTTTTCCAAAGGAACAAATTTGCTGTGGACAACCTCCTTATAACGCAGGCTATGTTAATGAAGCAAAGGAAGCCATGAAAAATATGATAAAAGCATTTGATGGTGCTGAATATGTCGTCTGCCCTTCTGGTTCCTGTGCTTATATGTTCCGAGAATATGAAAAAGTTTTTGTGAATGATGTTGAATGGGCATCTCGTGCA
>Ga0213821_1000411_pt1 | contig 26586 bp, 23 predicted proteins | sample MC6MC0909MG_FD_179894 | JGI IMG/M metagenome (GOLD analysis project Ga0213821, IMG submission 179894) | Enriched soil aggregate microbial communities from Iowa State University, Ames, United States - MC6-MC0909-MG | ecosystem: Environmental > Terrestrial > Soil > Unclassified | place: USA: Iowa...
CGCGATAAAATAAACATGCTACCCCATTATAAATAGATAGCATGTTTAGTCAGAAGCTTATTGAATGGCTTTAATACTCTGTAATCCACCATTTTCTAAAATGGCTTTACTAATCGCTTTGCCTGTTGGTGTCGCAGCCAAGCCGCCTCGAGCAGTTTCTTTTAGATTAGGACTCATAGATTGTCCGATTCGATACATCGCTCCAATTACTTCATCGCATGGGATACGACTTGTGACGCCTGCGAGAGCCATATCAGCTGCCACAAGTGAATTAGCTGCTCCCATTGCATTTCGTTTTACACATGGAACTTCCACTAACCCAGCTACAGGATCACATACAAGACCTAGCATATTTTTTAGTGTAATGGCAAATGCTTCAGAACATTGTTGTGGTGTACCACCAGCCATTTCAACGATAGCTGCCGCAGCCATACCTGCTGCTGAGCCAACCTCTGCTTGACAGCCACCAGCAGCACCAGAAATGGATGCATTATTGGCAACCACAAAGCCGAATGCACCTGAAGTAAATAAATAGCGAATCATTTGCTCACGCGTTGGATTTAACTTATTTTTGACAGCAAATAACGTACCTGGTACAACTCCAGCTGAGCCTGCGGTTGGTGTTGCACATATTGTTCCCATTGCTGCATTAACCTCATTCGTTGCAACCGCTTTACTGACAGCATCTAATAATAAATCTCCAGATAATGATTTTCCTTGCGCTATATAAGTTTGAAGCAATACGGCATCTCCACCAGTTAAGCCTGTTACCGACTGCACACCTTTTAAGCCACGTTCAACAGCTTCCTCCATGACCGTTAAATTACGATCCATTTGCCCCATAATTTCTTCTCGCGAGCGTCCCGTTATTAGCATTTCCTGCTCAATCATAATTTCTGAAATTAGTTTTCCCTCTTGCTCTGCTCGTTCAACAAGTTCACGAACATTATGAAACAATACGTCCATAGTGAGACACCCCCTAGTTGTTAATTTTTGATACCTTCGTAATATGTGGTATTAATGAAATTTGTTGCAATACTTTCTCCTCTATATTTTGATCGACTTCAATAACCATCAGAGCCGTTAATCCTCTCTCTATACGTGAAACCTCCATATGTCCGATATTAACATCATGCATCGCTAAGCAATTAGCCACATTGGCAATACAGCCTGCACGATCATCATGTACTACGAGAACGGCTGGCATTCCCCCCGTTAAACGTAGCTTGAAACCGTTTACTTCACTTACTTCAATTTTACCGCCGCCAATTGAAATACCAACGACAGACATTTCTCCTTCATCATCGCCTATGACAAGACGTGCAGTATTTGGATGCTCAGTATTCGCAGTTTCTGGGATAAATTCATAATCTAGCCCAGCTTTTTCGGCTTCAGCAAAGGCTGTCTTAATACGCTCGTCAAATGTATCAAAATTTAAAAGACCTCCGATTAATGCAACATCAGTTCCATGACCTCTATACGTTTCAGCAAATGATCCATATAGGTGGATTTTTGCCCACTTTGGCTGTCTACCAAATAGATCTCTAGCAACACGTCCAATACGAGCTGCCCCTGCCGTATGAGAGGAGGAAGGCCCAATCATAACAGGTCCAATAATATCAAATACTGAAGTAAACTTCATTCAAACACCCCTCTATTCTATCCATATAATAATATTTACATTTACTTATATCATGCTTGATAGTAACTATAAAAGTAAAGCAATAATTTATCAACTTTCAGAAAATTTACACGACTATAATTTCCACGATGAGAATATTGTTATTTTTTGTCCACTCTCTATATACAGTAGCTCTTAAAGGCTTATATTCCAGTATTTCCAATTTTATCGTCCTCTAGATACGTACAGTGAATTGTTTATTTTGACTATTGTAAATCAGTAATTATCTTCTATTCTCCTTATAGCATAAACAAAAGCAGTACACGGACTGTGCACTGCTTTGTCTATTTATTTACTAAGTGGCATTAAATTATTCTACTGAAATAATATATGGATATAATCCTTGTTTACCATTAAATAACTCAATTTCTACTGCTGGATAGTTCTCTTCAATAAACTTCACTAATTCAGAGGCATTTTCTTCTGTTGTATCCTCACCGTAAATAACTGTAACAATTTCAGCATTTTCATCCACTAAATCGGTAATTACCTTTTCAGCTGCGTCTTTTAATGCTGGTGTAGATAACACAATTTTCCCTTCCGCAAGAGCCATGAAATCGTCCTTATGAATTTGGATGCCATCTATAGATGTATCACGCACTGCATAAGTTACTTGACCAGTTTTTACGTTAGCAAAAGCTTCTGACATTGCTTTTTGGTTTATGTCAACTGTTGCTTCTGGATTGAACGATAAAATAGCTGCCATTCCTTGAGGAATAGTTTTAGTAGGTACTACTGCCGCTTCAATATCTAGAAGCTCAACCGCTTGTTCTGCAGCCATGACAATATTTTTGTTATTTGGTAAAATTAACACTTTTTCAGCACCAATTTCTTGCACCGCTTTCACGATATCCTCTGTTGAAGGGTTCATTGTTTGACCACCTTCAATAACGTAGGATGCACCGATTGAACGAAGTAATTCAGCCACGCCCTCACCCATTGCAATAGTTACAATAGCATATGGATGTTTCTCAGCCTTTTTAACAGGAGTTGTTGCTCTATGATCCTCACCAACAATAGCAGAATGCTGTTCACGCATATTGTCAACCTTAATTTTAATAAGACTGCCATATTTTTGCCCCATTGCTAAAACAGCACCTGGCTGCTCAGAATGGATATGCACTTTCGCAATTTCATCATCTGAAATCACTAACAAAGAATCACCTAATGGGTTTAGCTCATTTCTAAATTGTTCTTCACTAAAAGGCTCTTTGCCTTCCTCAAAGCGCACCATAATTTCCGTACAATAACCGAACTCAATGTCCGCTGTATTCATGAAATCCTGTGCTCTATGATGTTCTGCATTGATTAAATCGTCTAATGTTGCTTCATTTTTCTCTGGTAATGGTTCACCTTTCAGGGAAGCTAAAAATCCTTCATACACAAATAAAAGACCTTGACCACCACTATCAACAACACCTACTTCTTTAAGAACTGGAAGTAACTCAGGTGTGCGCTCTAATGATGCTTTTGCTTCCGCTGTAAATGCCTCCATCACCGCAATGATATCGTTTTCAGTTTCAGCCACTTCTACGCCTTTTTTTGCCGCTTCACGAGCAACTGTTAAAATCGTACCTTCAACAGGTTTCATGACTGCTTTGTAAGCTGTATCTACGCCAGCTTGGAAGGCACCTGCAAATCCCTTAGCGTCAATTGTCGCCTCTTTTTCGATAAACTTCCCAAAGCCTCGAAATAACTGAGATAGAATAACACCAGAATTACCACGCGCTCCCATAAGTAAACCTTTTGACAAAGCCTGTGCTGTTTTTCCAATATGTTCTGAGGCAGAATGCTCTGTTTCCTTGGCACCAGATGTCATCGATAAGTTCATATTTGTTCCGGTATCGCCATCTGGCACTGGAAATACATTTAATGAATCAACATAATTTGCATTTTGGAATAGGTGATGAGCACCCATTTGCACCATTTCCGCAAACTTTATTCCGTCTAAAGACTGCATTCGATTTAGTTCCTCCTCTTAATCATTCGCTACACGAACGCCCTGCACAAAAATATTGACAGATTTTACGCTCATACCTAACGTTTTATCCACTGTATATTTCACTTTCGACTGTACTTGGTAAGCCACTTCCGAAATTTTCGTACCATAACTAACAATAATGTACATATCAATATGTAAATCGTCGTTCTGCTGTCGAATAACAACACCTTTTGCAAAGTTTTCTTTACGTAAAATATCAGTTAGACCATCACGAATTTGATGTTTAGATGCCATGCCAACAATACCGTAGCATTCTACAGCAGCGCCACCAGCAATTTGTGCAAGTACATCTGTTGAAATATCAATTTGGCCGAATTCATTGTTTAATTCAATTGACATAGGAATGCCCCCTTGGCTCTTTTTGACTAAACTATATTGTAACACTTTCGTTATACAATAAGCAACCTAAGAAGGCATGAAAACGCTCTGTATCAACGTTTCACTGGCATTATATAGGATAAAATACTCCTTCATCGAATAATTCATTTTGCTATCAATTTTGCCTTGATGTAATTACGTCCGGAGGCTTTAGGCCAAAATGTGATGTTGGTCACTCAGGCGTTTTCACAGGAAGTGAAGTTCTTAGCCTGAGTTCCGCTATTTCAGTAGGTGTTGGGACATCCACTGAAAAGGAGCCAAAACCGAATTCATCTCATCATCTGTAGAGGTGGAAGTCTTCTGCTGAATGAAGATAAAAGTTGTTACGTCCGTTTTCTTTGGCTTTATATAATGCTTGATCAGCTAATTCACAGCACTTCTCTAATTGTTCAATTGTTGAAATTTTGGCGTGACACATCCCGATACTAACTGTTACAATGTCAGCTATTTTTGAATGCTCATGACGAATGTTTAAACTACGGACTTCCTCTAAAATTTCCTCACAAACATGCTCCGCAAATTTGGATGCGTGTTGGCTGACAATTATAAACTCTTCGCCTCCCCATCGTGCAGCAAATGCATTATACTTTTCAGCAATTTCATCTAGTAGTGCAGCAACCTTAATTAATGCCTCATCACCTTGTAAATGACCATAATGATCATTGAAATTTTTAAAGAAATCAATATCAATCATCATCACTGTTAGATTTTTAGCTTTATGAAGCTGTTGCCCTATTTGCACCAGCTTATTATTAAAAGCTCGTCGATTAGGAAGATTTGTCAACGAATCACGGAGGGCTTGCTCTAACAGCTCATTATTTTTTTCAACTAATAATTTTGAGAATTGCTTGGATTTTGCCATTTCTTCCCCCAACAAAATATGTTGTGTGATGAATTGCTTCTGATTCTTGTAGGTATGATACTGAATAACGAACCCTATCGGAAGAATAAGAGACAACGGTAGGAAAACCCTGATACTTTCGCCCGATATTCCATTACCTAAATAAGAACTGATAAAAATTGCTAGTGCAGTTACTGCAATTAATGGAGATATCTTACGAAAAGAAATAGCGAAAACTGTACAAATAATTAAAAACAGCACTTCATATAAAGCCACATGCTTAAAATAATAAACATCCATTACAGTGATAATTGTAATCAACAATAACACTGTATAAATATACATAAGTAAAACCATTTCATATTTGCGCATGTTCAAGAATGTAACATGTAATTTTTTTTCTTTAATAAGCAATAGAACTGCCAAATCAATATAAAACAAAATAGTATGAATCGCAATATAAGCTGGTACCATCACTCGCTCTGTTTTTGAAAAGAAAACCTCACCATAATGTATGATTGTAATGATGGCTGAAACATACATTAATGACCATGCCACTGTTCGCATACGCTTTACATTAAAATAAATCATTTCTTTACGTATAGCGAGAGCAAGTTTTTCTTGATTTTCCATACTGTCCGCTCCTATTGCAATTTAGTAAATAATATTTCCTATATTTATCGTCTAAATAATTTAAAATACAAGTAGTCTCCTTAAAATTGTTGAAAAACATTCTGCTATTCTAATGTCACTTTTCTAAAATATTCAACAGACTACACTTACAATCGCTTAAAAAAAGAAAAAGCTGATACTTTTTAGCATCAGCTTTCATGTTGTTGAAATACTATTATGTCAATGAAATCAAGGTGACAAATTAAAAAGTATAGCCCTTTTTCAAAACGATGGGTTGATCTCCGTTCCGACTGAGTGCTTTGTAGCTGTCGCTTTGCTTTCGCTACAGAAAACATTTGCCGCTGACGCTTCGCTTTCGCGCAGAGCAGAGCTTCCTGGGGGCGTCCGATGAGCCGCTTCACTCGCTCTAGGGTCTCATCTGTGACGCTGTGATCCCCAAGGAGTCACTCAGTCTACACTCCAATCAACCACTGCTCATAGTATTTTCTTCTGGCATTTCATACAAATTAATAGTGATAAATTTGAAGTCTTAGCCATCACTATATTGTGCAAAAATGGAGCTTTGATAACATTTTTCTATGTGAATGCAGAGCGACAGTAATAAGTGGCTTTATGTAAGGTGAAAAAGTAGTTTATGCATAGAATGTAGGTTGACAGCTATAGAATTGTACCACTATTCTATCCATTTAATGACGGTGAGTAACATGTTTTTATTTTACTTTTGAGGGAAGAAAATATTTAAAGTTCTACACTATTGCTGATTGGAGTGCAAGGCTACTCGACTCCCGTGGGATAGCGAGACAGACGAGACCCTGCACAGAGCGTCAGCGCAGGAAGCGGCTCGTCGCTCGCCCACTGGAAAGCGAGTAGCCTGGAACGGAAATCACCTTCATTTTGACTAAATATTCACAAAGGGTCCCTTGACCATTTAGTTTTTTAACACTATGAAAGCTGATACTTTTTAGCATCAGCTTTCTCCAAATCTTTCACTATTAAAATAAACTCTTAATAAGCGTGTCTAGCATTACAGGCATTTCCTTAAAAGCACTGTCCACATGTAATCTTTCTGTTTTTTGGTGGGCATCCTTTCCAAATGGGCCAACATTCAGAACAGGACCTTGTAAGGCTGACATAGCATCAAATGGAATACTATACGTATCGCCATATACAGGTGTGTTGCGCTCAAAAGCGGTCCATCCATTTGAAGCATCTGAATAATTCACATAGCTTAAATCACAAATACCATTAAAATAATGAATTTGTTCAACCTCAATATCAAATGTTTTGGCTGTTTTCTTCATCAATTCAATCAATTGAATAACTAATGGATGATTCGATGAATTGATGGCTGGATAGTAAGGTGGTGCATACAGTAATACGGTTGCTGGCGTTAGTTCTTGGCAACGAATCATAAGCTGATCCACTATTCGGATGGATTTCTCACGATCATCCCATACACTGTTTTCTAGAACCTGACGCTTGATGGATGCCACTTCCTCAGTGCCTAATTTATGAATTGCGTGCTCCAAAAGCGCCTCATAGCGGAGGACTTTTACCTTTCCAACACCCTGAACCTTTTCTCGCTCACACATTTGTTTATAGGACTGATTACAAGCCATCATAGCCTCTAAAGCTACTTGCTCAAAAATTCCCATTACTTCAGATGCAGTTCGCTTTAATAGGAACACATTGTAAAGAGCGGCTGCACGATATGGCGTTTGTGTGGAATACTCCATTTTCAAATCCTTTAATTGTAAGGATACCGGTAATGGTGTACTTTCACCAAGATCTGTTTCACGGAATATTGGATTCCACTCCATATGCTGTGTCATATAAGAAGCAATAAAGTTTGCGGTCATCCCTTTTAACGGCTCTCCTACATGTGTCTCTTTACCATAGAATAAGGCGGCAGGCATAATTTTACCGATGGTTCCTGAATAGATATATTCATTTATGTCAGCAGGTCCCTGTGAAAATGAAGGCTCACTGTTTAAAAATAGTTTATAAGATAACCCATATTGTTCACGAAGTCTGACTAGCTCCACCACGGCAGCCCTCATTCCCGCTGAATTCACTTCTTCATCAGGTACAGCCGTTAAAATTAAATTAATGGGCCATTGTTCAATGCTTGCTTTTTCGATTAATTGCATATGCAATGCAAGTCCCATTTTCATATCCATCGTTCCACGGCCAAATAGATAATTACCAGATTCTAAATCAATTCTTGCGGCTTCGGGTAAATCCTTTTTGTATTTTGGCTCCATCAACTTTTTCGTTAATTCTTCTGGATAAAAGGCAAAAGGTTCAAGCTCTCCATACTCCTCTGTATGGACAGTATCAAAATGACTAATTAACACCACTGTCTCTGTCGCAGTTGGATGCTTATACAAGGCTGTTACAGCATTACGTCCAAGTCCAGCATCATGCAGCTCAATGAATTGTGGATTATCTTGAAAATAAGAAAGCGTTTGCAATATATTTTTTAATTTATAAGCAAACTCATTCTCACCTATCGTTAATGTCCTACTTTCCCAGCTAACAATTTCACATAACAATGATTTTAATTTTTCAGGTGAATCCCAAAAATAATTTTCCATAGAAAAGTCTCCTTTATTCGATACTCAAAATCGAATGCATTTCATTGTCTATCTAGTGATTCCTGTTCTGTTATTTCCAGCTCAGAAGAAACTGTATTCGTTTTACTCAATTTAATCTTGTAGAAAATCATGCATGCAATAAAGAATCCAATACCATATAGTAATCCAATTCTTTGCGTTGGATCGAAAGCTAAAAAGGCAAGGATTATCACGCAAAAGCTTATACAAAAAACTGGGATTAATGGATAAAATGGCGTTTTAAATTTTAAGTCAGCTATATTCCCTCCAGCCTTTACATAACGATAGCGGAACATCAATTGAGAGGCACATATTCCCATCCAAGAAATCGTAACGGATATTCCTGCAATAGACATGAGTAAAACAAATACTGCATCTGCTTCCATTACACTTGTTAGGAGGGAAAGCAATGAGAAAAGCATTGTAAAAATCAATGCATTCAATGGCACTTTGTTTTTAGTGAGACGTCCAAATAGTTTCGGAGCCATTCCCTCTTTAGACATCGACCATAGCAAGCGTGTTGATGCATATAAGCATGAATTACCTACTGATAAAATAGCCGTTAAAATAACAAAATTCATAATGCCAGCAGCATATGGAACCCCAGCTAAATTCATTAATGTTACAAATGGACTTTCTAATAAGCCTAGCTCAGAAGAAGGGAATATAGCAGACAATACAATAATAGAGGCAATATAGAAAACAATGATTCTAAAAAGAATTGTCCGTATTGCTCGTGGAATATTTTTTTCTGGACTCTCTGTTTCCCCAGCAGCAATACCAACAAGCTCCGATCCTTGATAAGAAAAGATAACATTCATCATCGTGACAAAGATAATACTAATTCCTGCCGGGAATAACCCAGAAGGTGCTAAATTCGTAAAATGTGGTGTAGGACGATCTGATAATGGAATCAAACCAAAAATTGCAGCACCCCCAATAATAATAAATGCTATTACTGCAATGACTTTAATACTAGCAAACCAGAACTCTGCTTCTGCAAAACCCTTTGTTGTTAATGCATTTAAGATAAAGAGTAGAACCATAAAAACCGCACACCAGATCCAAATCGGCACATTTGGAAACCAATGCTGCATCAAAATCCCGGCAGCTGTAAATTCGACTCCTGCTGTTGCTGCTGAACCTACAAAGTACATCCATCCTAATGAGAAACCAGCTGATGGACTGATAAAACGTGTTGCATAGGTTTGGAAAGATCCTGTTACAGGCATATAAACAGCTAATTCTCCAAGACAATTCATAACCATATATAATATTAATCCACCAAACAAATACCCAATTAAAGCTCCCCCGGGACCCGCCTGATTGATTGTATAGCCAACATTTAAGAATAACCCCGTCCCAATAACGCCTCCAAGTGATAGCATCAATAAATGACGGCTTTTCATTGATCGGTTTAAAAGTTGTTCTCCTTTATTCACATTCCATCCCCACTTTCCATATGTCCCCAAAATAATCAATTACGACCTAGCGTAATTGCGTCCGGATTTTTTCGAGCTCACTCCAAAAGCTCCTCTTCAAAAACCATTGATATTCGCCAGGGTTTTTCTTGATTTACTAGGCGTTTGTATGCTCGCTAAATTAAGGTGAATATTCTGATATTTTAACTATTAAAGTACCCAATCAATTTATTCCATATAAATTGATTGGGTAGTTGTACATTTGATTAAAAACGTAACGATAAACAGCTTAACCCACCATCATGTTTTCTGAATTCAGACATCTCAAGCTCAATTGTTTGATAGCCCAAATCATTTAGCTTACGGTTAGTTTCTGGATAGCCGGCTGGTATAATCACATAATCATTAACTTGAATACAATTTGCTGAATACTCATGTTCCTTTGGAATGATAATTTTTTCATAGGAGGCAAAGACCGGGTGATCGATAAATTCACCTGCAAGAACCATGCGATTTTGACCCACATAGGCGATCCCTGTTTTTAAATGGAAGAATTCTTTTAATGGGATAATCGTTGCCTCATAGCCCTCTTTTTCAACTATTTCTTTAAATTGTCTTGCTCCCTCTTCATTTGTTCTGTCAGAAATACCAACATAAAATTTCTTTTCAGCCTGTAGCACGTCTCCACCATCTAGTGTTCCAGGACCTTCAATATAATATAATTTCTCATAGAATTTCTTTACCGTTGGTTCGATATCTTCTATTTCACGATTACGAGCCTCTGCACCCGGATTTGAAATAATCGCAAACTCAGATGTTAAAACAGCAGTGTCTTCTACAAATGTTGAATCTGGAAATGCCTCGTTTGCAGGAAGCTGAGTTACCTCTACACCACATGTTTTTAACGCTTCCACATACTTTTCATGTTGTTCAAATAATTTCTCCAATACTGGTTTTCCTAAATCACTTGTTGTTAAACCGTTTACAAAACTATTACCTGGATTTTTTACAATAACATTTTTAAACATCATTTCGTCTCCTTTATATTTAACTAGCAATACTTACTAATCAGAGGGATGAAGTACATTCCCCACTTTATCCCCTTACCACTGGACAAGTTAGACAAGTAGGCCCACCTGTTCCTTTTACTGTGATTTCATTACCTTTGTATTCATAAACGGTAGCCCCCGCATCGAGTAGCTGCTGTTTTGTTATTGGATTTCCTTGTGGAATGACACATACTCTTGGTGCTAGGGCTAACACATTGCAGCCTAACGCATCATATTCATCTTTTAAAACTTCAATCAATTGAATACCTCGTTCGATTAGTAGCTGGCGGAAGAATACTGGCATTAATCGCGAATGTACGACCGCCAAATCTTTATCAACCATGCTAATAAAGGACATTAAGTGTAAACATTCTGCCTCTCCTAAATCATGTGGAAGCTGGACAACTATAAATTCATCAACAATATCGGCCGTCATATCCTTTAGCTGACGAATTGCTTCATCATTTGTTCGATACCCTCTCCCTACAGCAAGTGTTCTATCATCTAGCCAAACAATATCGCCGCCATCTGAAACTGCATCCCCTGTTAACTCGCCAATAATTGGAATACCTTTATCTAGTAAAAAGTCTTTATAAACGGCTGCTTCAGGTTGTCTGAGTGTTTTACCAGATTTTAAAATAATAGCTCCTTTTGGCGTAAATTTGACTGGGTCATGTGCATAAAGAGAGTCTAAACCTACACTCTCTGATTCTGGTAAATAATCAATTTTGTCCACATACTTTTCAAGAATCGCTATAAAATCTGCATATTCTCTTAGTGCCCCATCAAAATTTGGTTCTGATAAGTAGTTAAATGTTTTCCATTCATCTCTAAGATGCTCCTGGTTTCGGAAAGCATCCTTTGGATGTTTTACTATTACGTGTTTTAAAGGTGCATACATTGATGAACAATAATGCATTCCCTTCACCCCTTTTCCGTTTGGTGGAAAACGTTTCCGTTAAGAGGAAAGTTTATATGAAAAATATATGCGTTTTATGCTATACTGTCAATATATTTAGAAAAGTTTTTATATTCACACTGCTCTTTGGAGTAGAATTGAATACTTGCGATGCTTTCAAATGTAAAGGGAGCACTGTAATTATGGAGCTAGACGCAAACAAGGAATAAAAATAAAATAATAGGAAGGAGAGGTGGGAATGACATGCAATTATTAGAACGTGCAATGACCATAGCTAAAGTTTTAGCTACTGAAACAAGTGAAAACAGCTTGTCTATATCAGAGCTTTCAGCAAAATGTGATTTGCCACTTAGTACATTACATAGAATTTTAAAAGCGATGATTAAGCAAGGAATGATTGAGCAAGATGAGCAGACGAAACAATACCGACTTGGTACAATATGGATGGAGCTTGGTTTGCAAGTGTATGATACGATGGACTACATTAGTAAAATAAGACCTGAATTAGAGCGTTTAGCAAGAAAAGTTGAGGAAAGCGTTTATTTAAGTAAACCCGCTGGATTAGATACGATTATTATTGAAAGAATAGACAGCGCTGCTAATCCAATTCGTATTTACGATCAGCTAGGAATTCGTATACCCATGCATATAGGTGCTGCAAATAAAGCTATTTTAGCTGCTATGCCTGTTGATCAAGCAAATGAAATCATGGAGCAGCTAATGCCACATGAGGAAATCGCTGAATTTGAGGCACAGCTTGCTATAATAAGACAACAAGGTTTTGCCATTAGTCATGGGGAAAGAACAGCAGGGACCTCTTCTATTGCCGTCTCCATCCTAAATGGTTTTGGTGAGGTAGTAGGTGCCGTAAGCATAGGCTTTGTAAGCTTCAATGTTTCTCCAGAACATATTCAAAACCTAACAGATTCTCTAGTGGAGACTGGTAGACGTGTCTCAGCTAAGCTTGGCTATCGAGGTAAATAAGATGCATTCTCTTTATCTTCATTCAGCAAATGTTTCTTGTATCGAAAGCATAGCGGTAGCGGCAGATACAGAAGACTCCCACCTCTACAGGTGGTGTGATGAATGCGGTTTTATTTCCTTTTCAGTGGGTGTCCAATCACCTACTGAATGAAGATAATGCCTCCGGCGGATGTCACGGATTTTCAAAGGAATGAATTGTGCGGGCACAATTCAAAATCCAGACGCAATTACGCTAAGGCGAAATTGATTAAACAAAATTAAGGAATGATTTTCTGTCTGTAAAGGTTTTTTTCTTGAAAGGTTATGTGAAAACTGTTGCACTGAACGTCATCGTATGTTAAATTATTATGGTATGTGAAATACCGAACTGAAATAATAATCTTTCAGCATTAACAGTAAGGAGGGAATACAACATGCCAAAACAATGTGTAATCACTGGACGTAAGGCTCGTACTGGTAACAACCGTTCCCACGCTATGAACGCTAACAAACGTACTTGGGGTGCTAACCTTCAAAAAGTTCGTATCTTAGTTGACGGTAAACCAAAACGTGTATGGGTATCTACTCGTGCATTAAAATCAGGTAAAATCGAGCGCGTTTAATCGCTGCTTCTAAAAAATCGATTTGGCTTATAGCGCAAATCGATTTTTTTCTTTCTAACCGGGCATACTACCAACCGCCTTCGTGCATTTAAATATAGTGCAACAGTTATTGTAAGCAGCTAGATAATTACCTAATGCCTCTATTCATTACACTGAACATAATGAATAGAGGCTTTTATTTTCTCATAACTATAAAAAGAATCTATAATCGAAAAGTCTAATAGAACAAACGCTAGGGCAGAAAAAAATCCGACTGATATTAGTCGGATTTTTTTACTTTCTTGTCTTTTTTAAAAAGATTGATACATGTACGCGTAATACTACTCACAACTTTTGGCAACTGAAAAGTATAGACTTTCAGGACTATCTCCTCCTTACGCTAATCTATGCTTCTTATCATTAAACATATGCCTTGTGAGAAAGATATAGACCCTGAATCACCTATTATTTCATTACTTGTAAATCGAGATGTACCTAAAGTAATTTCTTCATCGGTTGTTTCATATTTCACTTGCCTTAATGTAACATTTTTTATCGTCTCTTCATGTGCAAAAAAAGACAAATAACGGTACTGTTCATCTGCTTGAATAATGTGAGTACCTGGCATTAAAAATTGCAATAGATTTGCATGATTCATAATCTTTAAGACAATATGTGGATGCTCCCTTTGCAAACGATAAATGGAGCGGATTGCTGCCTCATAGTGATCCAAACGTCCACCAGTAACACCTGTAAGTATAATCTCTGATGGTTGGTAGGTATAGGCCTTTAATAGCGCTAAATCAGTATCTGTTTCATTTTTTTCTTCCTGAAATCGCTGCCTATCATTGGTATGCTTCATCACAAGCTCATATTCCTCATGTGTTAAAGAGTCAAAATCACCAACTATTGCATGCGGTGTAATGCCTTGCTCGATTAAATATAGTGCTCCTCGATCAGCCCCAATAAATAGTACATCCTCTTTCTTTGCAAATGGAGCAAATGAACATAGCTCCTCTTTAGGACCACCAGCACAAACAACAACTAGTGTCATCCTTTAATCGCTGCCTCACCAGCAGCAAGAATTTCTTGAAGGGCTGCTGTACGATCCTCTTTACTATAAATAGCTGAGCCTGCTACAAAAATTGTAGCACCTGCCTTAGCACATGGAATAATGGTCTCTGCATTAATGCCACCGTCTATTTCTATAGCAATATCAAGATTACGCTCTTTAATGATTGTAGCTAATGCTTCAATTTTTGGCACAACAGCCTGGATGAATTGTTGTCCACCAAAGCCCGGATTCACTGTCATAAACAGCACCATATCAATATCCTCTAAAATATGTTGAATCGATTCTATTGGTGTATGTGGATTTAACACAACACCAGGTTTGACTCCTAATGAACGAATTAACTGAATAGTACGGTGTAAATGGCGGCAAGCTTCTACATGCACTGTAATATAATCTGCTCCCGCTTTGGCGAATTGTTCAATATATTGATCAGGATTTTCGATCATTAAATGAACATCTAGCGGTAAATCAGTTAAAGGACGAATGGCATCTAATACGATAGAGCCGAAGGAAATATTTGGCACAAAATGTCCATCCATTACATCAATGTGAATAAGCTGGGCACCCGCCTTTTCTACTTCCTTTACTTCTTCTCCTAATTTAGCAAAATTAGCTGCTAAAATTGATGGTGCAATTTGTATCATCATTAATACCTCGGCTTTCGATCCATAATTTCTTGCATAAATTGTTCGTAGTGCTTATAGCGGTATTCACGAATTTCTCCCGCCTCTACAGCTACCTTCACGGCACATTTTGGCTCCTTTAAATGTAAACAACCTCTGAATTTACAATCCTCCGCCACTTGAACCATTTCAGGGAAACATGCGCCTAATTCTTCTTTTTCAATGTCATCAAAATCAAAAGAACTAAATCCAGGTGTATCTGCTAATAGACCGTCACATACCTCTATTAATTCTACATGGCGTGTTGTGTGTTTTCCACGTCCTAAGCTTTGTGAGATAATGCCTGTTTTTAAATTTAAATCTGGAATTAAAGTATTTAACAGTGTGGATTTGCCAACACCAGATTGTCCTGCTAACACAGAGGTTTTTCCTTTTAAAATCGGCTGAAGCCGTTCTATTAATTCTTCCTCCCCTTTATAGGTTTGCAGTACAGTATATCCCATGCTTTCATAATCTTTTATATAGCCTTGCAATTCCTCACGTTCATGTTCCTCTAGCAGATCCATTTTTGTTAAACAAATTATTGGATGAACATGAAATGATTCTAAGACAACTAAAAATCGATCCAGTAAAATCGTATTAAAATTAGGTTCTTTTACAGAAAAGACAAGAATTCCTTGATCAATATTAGCAATTGGAGGGCGTACTAATTCATTTTGGCGATCCATTATTTTTTGAATAGTACCATCTGACCCCTCAGTTTCAAGCGTGTATTCTACAATGTCGCCAACAAGTGGGGATTCCCCGCGATTGCGAAATACCCCACGTCCTCGACATTGTATGAGTTGAGCTCCATCATAGACATAATAATAACCACTTAATGCTTTGCGTATTTGGCCTTGCGCCATCCAATTCCCCCTTATTTGATATCATCGTAGTTGATTTTATCTGCAGCAATGATATCCGAATCACGAATAATCTTATATGCCGCTTCCTGACCCTCTCCTATAACAAGCTGTATTTTGTATTCAGTATCAGCCGTGATAGCAAATGTGTCATACGTATCTACCATTGAATGAGTTTTATCTTGAATTTCAATTCGAACATTTTGTTCTATGCCTTCCTCATTTGGTTTATATTCAATTTTGATTATTTTGACAAAAGTTTTATCAGGCTTTTTAGCAGGTCCCTTGCTTAAGATAACACTTACTGTTGAACCTACCTCAACTTCTGCTTCAGCTTTTGTCAATTGTGAAATAATACTTCCCGCCGGTATTGTATTGTGATTTTCTTCACGAACTATATGCAATTTTAAGCCTTTATCTTTTAGATACGCTTCTGCTTGAGCCTTAGTATAATTCACAATACTCCCCACTTTAACCAATTGTACACCCTTACTAACTTTAAATAGTAAAGTTGTATCTTTGGCTATTACTTCAGTACCTTCAATTGGCTCCTGACCAATAATGGTGCCAGCCTGCTCTTGTGAATAAACTTCTTCAGATTCTATATCCGCAAATGTGTCCTTGAGCAATGCTTCCACTTGGCTAAATGGTCGCCCTATATAATTATCAAGCTTTGTCATTTCTTCTCCAAGACTGACGATTATATCTACTTTTGTTCCTTTTACACGCTCTGCCTTTTCTACCGGGTCTGTTTCAATCACCTTATCCTTTTCAACTTCCTCATCATTACGTGATTTTATCTCACCTACAACAAAGCCATCTGCTTCTAATCTCTTTTCTGCTTCCTCAACAGTTAAACCACTCACACTAGGTACAGGTATCTTTTTCGGGCTAAAAAGCTCCGTAGCAAATAAAAAGTATAGGAACACCACGATTACTGTGATGAATAAACCAGCAACATATTTCGGCCATTTTTTCTTTTTCTTAGTAGGCGTTACCTTGTCAATTGTCTTTTTAGGGTCTTGTTTCGGTTTGGATTGTGTAATCGGTTCAATGGCTCTAGTTTTCGTTAAATCCTCGTTATTTCGTAGCGCTTGGTCCTTTATAATAGGAATAGCCTTAGTGGCATCATTATCAAATGGAATAGCAAATTTAGGCTCGTTTATACGATTAGGCGATAACACTGTTTCTAAATCTTCCTGCATTTCTTCTACTGTCGAATAACGATGAGCAGCATCTTTTGCTGTAGCTTTTAGCACAACATTTTCAAGACTCTGTGGTATCGTAGCATCAAATGCGCGAACAGATGGTGTCTCAGCTTGTAAATGTTTCAAGGCAATCGACACAGCCGACTCACCTGAAAAAGGTAATTCTCCAGTCAATAATTCGTATAATACAATACCAAGTGCATATATATCTGATTTGTTTGTAGCTGTACCACCACGAGCCTGCTCTGGTGATAAATAGTGAACAGTACCAAGCACAGAATTTGTTTGCGTAAAGGATGTTGCACTTAACGTCATTGCTATACCAAAATCAGTGACTTTCACATTTCCTTCAGCATCCATTAAAATATTTTGAGGTTTAATGTCACGATGAATAATGTGATTTTCATGGGCATTAGTAATTGCAGACGTCAACTGCTTCATAATATGCACACTTCTAGCAGGAGAAATTGGTGCATATTCCTGTATGTACTGCTTTAATGTTTTTCCTTGAACATACTCCATAACAATATAATGTAGATCTCCATCATCGCCTACATCATAAATACTAACAATATTGGGATGTGTAAGGCTTGTAGCAGAAAGTGCCTCACGTTGAAAACGTCGATGTAATTCATCCTCATTTGTGAAATCATAGCGTAATATTTTTATCGCTACATCACGATTTAAGATCATGTCATGTGCCAAATAGACATTAGACATACCTCCTCCACCAATGAGTTCAATAATTTTATAGCGGTCACTAATTCGTTTTCCTACAAGCATACTTACACCTCCTCATCTTGCCTTGTGAGCAGCACGAGGGAGATGTTGTCTTCCCCCCCACTTGCATTTGCTAATTCCACAAGTTTTCTTCCCTTTTCTTCTATGGAATCCGGATACGTAATAATAGACGCCATTTCATACACTGTTAATTTATTGCTTAAACCATCAGAGCAAATGAGTAAATACGATTCTGATGCTAAATCCACTTCATAAAAGTCTGGTTTAATCGTTTCTTCTGTGCCTACAGCTCTTAAGATGAAATTTTTTTTCGGATGTGTTAATGCTTCTTCTTCACTAATCTCACCATTTTCAACCAAAACATTTACATAAGAATGATCTCTTGTTATTTGTTGTGCACCATCATCAAAGAAATAATACACCCGGCTATCACCAACATGTGCAATGAAGCAATGATTGTCTTCAATTAACACTGCAATAAACGTCGTGCCCATTCCTTTACAGTCTTCATGTGATAAAGAATAGTCATAGATATTTTTATTCAGTTGCTTGACTGTTTGTAATAACCACTCTTCTTTTGATGTCGTAGATGCAAAATGATGTGCTTCTGCCTGTAAAAAAACTTGTTCCATTTGTTTCATTGCCATATCACTCGCAACATCGCCAGCATTATGACCGCCCATGCCATCCGCTACGAGTGCTAGTGCAAGTCCATCTGGACGTTTAAAAAATGCAGCACGGTCTTCATTAATTGCTCGTTTTAACCCAATATCACTTTCGACTGTGTATTTCAACACTGGTCACCTCGTCTCTTCAGATCTCTCTTGCGCACGTAATTGACCACACGCAGCAGCAATATCAGAGCCTTGCTCACGGCGGATTGTTACGTTAATGCCATTTTTCTTTAATGTTTTTTCAAAAGCAAAAATTTGACTACGAGATGTACGCACATAATCACGCTCTGGTACGTAGTTTACTGGAATTAAGTTGACATGGCACTTAATTCCTTTAATTAACGCAGATAATTCTTCTGCAATTTCTACTGAATCATTTTCACCTGACATTAAACCATACTCAAAACTCACACGTCGGCCAGTTTTTTTTGTATAGTAACGAACAGCCTCCATTAATTCATCCAATTTATAGGCACGTGCGATTGGCATTAATTTTTGGCGTGCCTCTTGGTTCGGTGCGTGCAGAGACACAGCAAAGTTAATTTGAAGCTGTTCATCAGCAAATTGGTAAATTTTTGGTACGATACCCGAAGTCGAAACAGTAATATGACGCGCTCCAATATTTAAACCTTTTTCATGGTTAATGACTTTTAAGAAGTTCATCATCGCATCATAATTATCGAAAGGTTCTCCAATTCCCATAATAACGATATGTGAGACACGTTCCCCCACTTCATCTAATGTTTGCTGAACCTTAACAACTTGCTCCACGATTTCTCCTGCTAATAAATGGCGTTTTAAGCCTCCTAAAGTAGAGGCACAGAACGTACAGCCAATTCGGCATCCCACCTGTGTTGTCACACAAACAGAGTTACCATAATCATGACGCATTAATACCGTTTCAATAGAATAGCCGTCCTGTAATTGAAATAAAAATTTAATTGTACCATCTTTGGATTCTTGCTGAACAATGGTTGACAATGTCGTTAAAGCAAAGCTTGCTTCAAGCTTTTCTCGTAATCCCTTAGAAAGGTTAGACATTTCAGCAAATGTCTTTACACGTTTATTGTATAACCAGTCAAAGATTTGTGCTGCACGAAATGGTTTTTCACCATTTTCCTTTAACCACTCTTCTAACTGCTCTGGTTGTAAAGAATAGACAGATTCCTTTAAATTAGGCTTTTCTTTTTTTGCGCGTCGAACAGGCTTTTCTTCTGCTTCATCAACTAAATCGTTGATACGTTCATTAAATTTCTCTTGATCCACCATTAGTTGGATCCTCCTTTTTTACGAAAGGCGGCGACGAAGAAACCGTCACTGCCAAAGTCTTGTGGAAAGACTTGAAGCATGCCATTTGCTTGCTTTTCCGCTAATTTTGTTGGTAAAGATTCTAGTTGTATCGCTTCCATCTCAGGATGCGCAGTTAAAAAGGCATTTACAGTGCCCTCATTTTCTTTTTTATCGACTGTACAAGTACTGTACACAAGTTTCCCTTCTATTTTCAATACTTTTGTTGCAGCATCAAGCAATGCCAATTGTATTTTTTGAAGGTTTTCTAAATCTTCTTCACGCTTTGTATATTTAATATCTGGTTTACGACGCATAACACCTAGACCACTACAAGGAGCATCGACTAAAATAGCATCAAAGGATTCTGGCTGTAGAAAATCTGGTGCTTTACGGCCATCAATAGGCGCAGTTTCTACTATATTAATACCCAGACGATCTGTATTATGGTCGATTAAATCTAATTTATGAGGATGAAGATCGGTCGCTAAAATCGACCCCTCATTGTTCATGATTTCTGCTAAATGTGTTGTTTTCCCACCTGGTGCGGCACACATATCTAACACACGCATACCGGGATTTGGATGTAGGACATTTGCTGGAATCATCGAGCTTTCATCCTGAATCGTAATCAGCCCTTCTTGGAATGCTTTTGTTCGAGCAGGCTGACCATTTGTTACATGTAAGCATTCTGGCATCATATCGCTTTTTTTAGCCGTTAAGCCTTCCGCTTCTAAGCTGGTAATCGCTTCCTCGACATTTACTTTTGTTGTATTAACGCGGACAGTCTGTACTGGTGGTACATTATTTTCCTGTAACATCTCAGTCGCTACTTCCATACCATAGTTATCAACAAAGCGTTGCACTAACCACTCTGGATGACTTGTTTCAATAGCAAGGCGCTCAATTGGATCTTTAATTTCATCAGTAGAAGCTACACCCTGACGTAAAATAGATCGTAAAATACCATTAACCATTGAGGCAATACCTTGGTGACCTCGACGCTTGGCAATTTCTACAGCCTCATTCACCGCTGCATGTGGCGGAATACGCGTTAAATAATGTATTTGGTATAGGGATAATCGTAAAAGCCAACGCACCCAATGATCCACAGAGCCACGAATAAAAGGCTCTAAATAATAATCAAGTGTCATTTTATATTGTAGGGTACCATACGTAATTTCTGTTAAAAGGGCACGATCCTTCGCCTCAATTTTATGTCGCTTGATCGTTTCACTTAAAAGTAAATTACTATAGGCTTGATTTTTATCTATTGCTAAAAGAATAGAAAGGGCAGCATCACGCACATTTCCATCCCAAATGACTACGCTTTTTTTACTCATTTAAATTGGTCCCCAATCTGTAATTTAGAACCTGTACCACGCAAGTATTCTTCAGCTATCATACGTTTTTTACCAGCTGGTTGAACATCATATAGTGCAAGTGTTGTGCTATTTCCAGCCGCAACTTCAAAATAATCCTTTGAAATGGCAACGACTGTACCAGGACGAGCATCATGCTTTGTGTTGCCAACCTTAGCCCACCAAATCTTAAAGTTTTCATCTTCAAATGTTGTATAGGCTACTGGCCATGGATGAAGTCCACGCACCTGATTGTATAAAGTCGCAGCATCCTTTGTCCAATCGATACGCTCTTGTTCACGTGAAATATTACTTGCAAAGGTTACTTGTGCTTCATCCTGTACCGTTCGACTATTTGTTCTATTAATAATAGAAGGAAGTGTATTTTTTAATAATTCTCTGCCTACTACACTGAGCTTATCAAATAGACCACCTGTATGGTCATCCTCTTCGATTGGGATAGCCTTCTGAGATATAATATCACCTGCATCAAGCTTTTCAGCCATATACATGATTGTTACACCTGTCTCTTTTTCACCATCAATAACCGCTTGGTGAATCGGTGCACCTCCACGATATTTGGGTAAAAGTGATGCATGAACGTTAATACATCCAAGCGGGGGTGCATCAAGTAATGCTTTCGGCAATATTTGTCCAAATGCGGCTGTTATAACTAGGTCAGGCTGTAAATCAAGGATTTGCTGTAATTCCTCAGAACCCCGTAGCTTTTCAGGCTGTATAACGGGTAAGCCTAATTCTATAGCAGCAGCCTTTACAGGTGGCGGCGTAAGAACACGCTTTCGGCCAACTGGACGATCTGGCTGTGTAACAACTGCTTTGATATCATAGCCTTCATGGTGTAGCATACGCAAAATTGGAGCAGAGAAATCTGGTGTTCCCATAAAAATTATTGATGTCATATTATTCCTCCTCTTCTGCGTACATTGCCTCAAGTTCGTCCTCTGTGACAATGCGTTTGATTTTTGAATCGAATAGTACACCATCTAAATGATCAATTTCATGTAAAATCGCTCGAGCATCAAAGCCTCCCGCTTCTAACTCATAAACGCGTCCTTCACGATCACATGCTTCGATTTTCACGTAGTCAGGTCGCTCAACCTCACCGTATAACCCCGGAAAGCTTAAGCAGCCCTCAATATCTATTTCTGCACCATCTGTTTCGATAACAGTTGGGTTAATCATTTCTAATATATCTCGTTCCTCACCAAGCTCAACAATTGCAACACGCAAGCCAACATTTATTTGAGGTGCTGCAATCCCGACCCCATCATATTCAACCATTGTGTCATATAAATCATCCAACAGCGTAATTATGTCTTCATTTATTTCTGTTACCTCAGCGCATGGCGTAGATAAGACCTTCGCTGGATGTTCTACAACTTTTTTTATAGCCATTTTCTGTTTCCTCATTTCTACTATTTCAGACCTTGCAACTCTGTAAAGTCAATATTTTAAAAAAATCAATCAATAATTCTTTTAATTATAATTAGATTGTTGACGGATCTAAATCCACCGTCATTAATATCCCCTGTTTTATCCATTCTGCTCGATACATTGCAAGAAGGCGCTGCAAGACAGCAATCAGATTTGGTTCAATTTTATATTTTATCAAACATTGATAGCGATATCTATTTTGGAGACGACTAATACTTGCAGTTGTTGGACCAATAATAGCAACTTGATTAGATAAATTTCCTCTTAGCCAATCTGCCGCACGTCCAGCATACTCCGCTGCCATCATAACATCCTCATGAGAGATTTGAACAAGCGCAACAAAAAAATAAGGTGGATAGCTTGAACGACGACGTAAAAACATTTCACGTTCATAAAATGGCTCGTAATCCTGTATTTTTGCCAGCTCAATAGCATAATGCTCTGGGGTATACGTTTGTATAATAACCTCTCCATGCTTGTTATGTCTTCCAGCCCTACCACTTACCTGTGTTAATAACTGAAATGTTCGCTCCGCTGCACGATAATCGGGAAGATGTAATGATGTATCAGCACTCAACACGCCTACTAGTGTAATATTAGGAAAATCAAGCCCTTTCGCAATCATTTGCGTGCCTAGCAAAATATCTGCCTGTTCTTCTCCAAATGCCTGTAGAATTTGTTCATGCGCACCTTTTTGCTTTGTTGTGTCCACATCCATCCGAAGCACCCTCGCCTCCGGAAAAAGCTTATAAATTTCTTCCTCCACTTTTTGTGTGCCTGTGCCAAAGTAGCGAATATGCTCGCTTTGACATTGTGGGCAAATTTGTGGAACACGCTCCTCATACCCACAATAATGACATTTTAATTTCTCAGTTGTCCGATGATATGTAAGTGAAATGTCACAGTTTGGACATTGCACAACCGTACCACAATCACGACAAAGCACAAATGAGGAATAGCCTCGGCGATTTAAAAACAACACCATTTGCTCTTGCTTCTCTAGCCTTATACGCATTGCCTCAATAAGCTGCTCAGAAAACATAGAACGATTTCCTTTTTGAAGCTCCTCTCGCATATCAGCAATATAAACAGTTGGTAACGCTTGATGCAGAGCACGCTGCTTTAATGTAAGTAAGTTATAAACACCCTTTTTAGCCCTAGCGAATGATTCCAATGCAGGCGTTGCACTTCCTAAAATAACAGGACATTTATGAAATTCACTTCGCCAAATTGCTACATCTCGTGCATGATATCTCGGTGAATCTTCTTGCTTATACGTAGATTCATGCTCCTCATCTAAAATAATTAAACCAATATTTGTAAAAGGCGCAAAGATAGCTGAACGAGCTCCTACAACAACGCTCACCTTTCCCTGCTGAATTTTACGCCATTCATCATACTTCTCTCCAACAGATAGTCCACTATGCATAACAGCGACCAGTTCACCAAAGCGACTACGAAAACGCTCTGTCATTTGTGGTGTTAATGAAATTTCAGGCACCAGCATAATGGCTTCCTTACCATCATCTAAGACCTTTTGTATCGCTTGTAGATATACTTCAGTTTTACCACTTCCTGTGATACCGTGTAGTAAAAAAGTTTTCGCTGTCTGTTCTTCCATCGATGTAGTAATTGCCTCTAGTGCAATATGCTGTTCATCCGTCAGCTGTAATGATTGAGTACGAGAAACCTCCCTCGTGAAGGGATCTCGATATACCTCTTCTTGTATAAAATGAGCCGCTCCTTTTTCGATAACTGACTGGAGTACTGCGGAAGATACACCAGTTTCCTCATAGATTTTCTGTGGCAAAAGGACCTCTCCAAGATGTCTGCCCATCCACTCAATTAGCTGGCGCTGTTTGGCTGCTCTCGCTGCACCTTCCATTGCCCTGTCTATATCTTGCTGATTATGTGAAATTTTAACCATCCTTATTTCTTTCACATTTCCTTGCTGCTTGACAACATTTTCAATTTTTACGATTTTATTAGTTATAAGCTGCTTTAATAATGGAAGTAATTCAGCACGCTCGAATTCTTTAAAATTAGCCTGTTGTCGCTTACCAAAAATGGCTTTAGCCTCATCTGGCAAAGCATTATTTTCCTCTTGCAGTGTAATAATTTTCTCATATTTTGCTCGCAGTGCAGATGGAAGCATGACCTGTAAGGCATCAATTTCATAGCATATTGTTTCGTTTTTTAACCACTTTGCCATCAATAGCATTTCTTCTGTTAGCACGGGCTCTATATCTAATATTTGTGTAATGGGCTTAATTTTATTTTGTGGTACCTCTGTTTCGTTTTTTAATCCAACTACAAAGCCTAGGACATTTCTTGGCCCAAACGGTACTTTTACACGACACCCCATTTCAATAACATTTGACCATTCTGCCGGCACTTTATAATCAAATGGACGATCTACATGATATGTTGAAACATCCACTATAACCTCTGCAATTAAATAGCTCATTGCTCCTCACCTTGAATAAGAAATGCCCAAAACGCCTTCGCAAAAAGCTCAGCATTCGATGTATCAAAAGGTTGCCCGTTTATTTGTGCTTCATCACTAAAATCAATCCATTTATCAGAAGTAATGGTTAACATAGGTTCACCAATAACCCTTTGTCCAAAGGTTACTGCAACTGTTCCTTCGATTGATAATGTTGGTGCACCTTCGATTGCAGGAATATTTGCCGCATGGATGAAAATAGCCTGCGGATATTGTTTTTTATAATCCTCAAGTTTTGCCAAAAGTTTATGCACGTTCGCATCGTCTTCATCTAAAAGGATTGTTGTTGCTCCAAGTACCTTGGCCTCTTGGGCAATCGCTTGACCAATTCTACCGTTAGCATACGCACTGATTATATGTTGTTCGTCCACAGGCATATAAAATGCGCCCGCTGTAATAACTACAATTTTTCCGGAAAGTCTCTTTGCTGTTTCCGAAAAATATTCTTGGACAATCGCTGTTATTTTTTCCGGCTCCTCTAAGCGTCCCTTCCCGACATACCCACATGCTAAAAATCCTTCTGAAGGCTCAATAAATTGATAGCCATCAGATGCAAGCTGCGCCAAATTCCGTTTAACCGCTGGATGATCATACATATGCACATTCATAGCTGGTGCAATCCAAACGGGTGCAGTAGTGGCTAACAGGGTTGTGGTTACCATATCATCAGCAATGCCATTTGCCAGTTTTCCTATGATATTGGCTGTCGCAGGAGCAACTAACACTAAATCTGCCCAATCCGCCAAATCGATATGGGCAATAACGCTAGAATCCTTTTCATCAAACGTATCGAAAAAGACATCATTTTTGGACATCACTTGAAAGCTCAATGGATTTACAAATTGTCTTGCGGATGCTGTCATGATGACTTTTACATTCGCCCCTGCCTGCGAAAGCTTGCTAACAAGAGCAACAGCCTTATAAACCGCTATACCACCTGAAACACAAAGTAAAATATTTTTATTCATGCATAATATCGTCCTTTCAAAGGATAAGCTCCCAAAGGATCATTCCTCGGGAGCTTTCGGCATTCTGTATAATCAAAAATCCACTGCAAGACTTTAACATTAATGGGGCAAAAGCTATTTTACATCCATGTTAGATTTCGTCTTCGTACACAGTTGACTCATCCTGTGATACCTTTGTAAGTACACCTGCCGCTACTTCTTCAAGTGCTTTTCCTACATATTTATGGGAAACATACTTGTGTAAGCGTTCTGTATCTTGTTCTTCCTGCATTTGACGAGCACGTTTTGATGCTAGACTTACTAATGAATACTTTGAATCAATCTCTTTTTTTAATGCATCTACTGATGGGTATAACATGGGTTTATTCTCCTCTCAACATTGACAAATATCTTTTTTCCACACGTTCTCTACGACAATGCTCAGCTTTTATAATCGCATTAATACGATCACAGGCATTCGTCACTTCATCATTCTCCACAACATAGTCATACAAGCTCATCATTTCAAGTTCTTCACTTGCAGTAGCAATGCGTTTCGCAATGATATCCTCTGTTTCTGTCCCACGTCCAACTAAACGATCTTTTAATTCCGTTAAACTTGGAGGGGCTAAGAAAATAAATAAGGCATCTGGTGCTTTTTTACGAATTTGTGCTGCACCCTGCACTTCGATTTCTAAAA
>Ga0213821_1000412_pt1 | contig 26580 bp, 16 predicted proteins | sample MC6MC0909MG_FD_179894 | JGI IMG/M metagenome (GOLD analysis project Ga0213821, IMG submission 179894) | Enriched soil aggregate microbial communities from Iowa State University, Ames, United States - MC6-MC0909-MG | ecosystem: Environmental > Terrestrial > Soil > Unclassified | place: USA: Iowa...
GAAACCTACGGCGTACCGGTTGAAGAAATCGTCGAAGGCATCAAGTACGGCGTGCGCAAGGTCAACATCGATACCGACCTGCGTCTGGCCTCGACCGGTGCCATGCGTCGCCTGATGGCGACCAACCCGAGCGAATTCGACCCACGTAAGTTCTTCGGCGAAACCGTCAAAGCCATGCGCGACGTCTGCATCGCCCGTTACGAAGCCTTCGGCACTGCCGGTAATGCCTCCAAGATCAAACCGATCTCCCTGGAAGGCATGTACCAGCGTTACCTGAAAGGCGAGCTGGCTGCCAAGGTCAACTGATCCGCACCCGTGCAGGAAAAACCCGCAGAGATGCGGGTTTTTTTATGGCTGCTGTTTAGCGCCATCGTGGAACAAGACCGGGCACGACCGTTAGTCGGTTTGGGCGAAGATATCCGACTGATAGCGTTCTGATTGCATTGCACCCGGCCAACCCCCGTCTAGAGTAGTTAATCGGATCCAATTGGTAGTGGCAGTCGCGCTTACAAGAGAAGCAGCATGGATGAAGCTCAACCCAATGCCCCGGATGGCCGATCCGTTCTGCTGGTTGTCGACGATTACCCGGAGAACCTGATCAGCATGCGGGCGCTGTTGGCCCGGCAAGACTGGCAGGTGCTCACCGCAAGCTCAGGGATGGAAGCCTTGAGCGCATTGCTGCAGCATGACGTGGACCTGGTCCTGCTGGATGTGCAAATGCCCGAAATGGACGGTTTCGAGGTGGCCCGGCTGATGCGCGGCAGCCAGCGAACCCGGCTGACGCCGATTATCTTCCTGACCGCCAACGAGCAGTCGCAAGCCGCGGTGCTCAAGGGCTATGCCGCAGGTGCGGTGGATTACCTGTTCAAACCCTTCGATCCGCAGATCCTCAAGCCCAAGGTGCAGGCGTTGCTGGAGCAGCAGCGCAACCGGCGCATGCTGCAACGCCTGACCCGCGAGCTGGAAACGGCCAGGGCGTTCAATGCATCGATTCTGGAAAACGCGGCCGAAGGCATTCTGGTAGTGGATGAGGCTGGCACCATCGGCTTTGCCAACCCGGCCATCTCGCGCTTGCTCGAAACGCCTGTAGATAAGTTGCAAGGCGCGCATGTGCTCGACCTGGTGCAATTGGTAACGGCCTGCCTGTGGCGCGAGTCAGAGTTTTATCAGGCGTACTTGGCCCGGCAGATCTTCCGCGTGCATGATGCCCAGCTGCGTACCCTCGGCGGCCAGTTGGTGCCGGTAGCGCTGTCCTGTGCACCCTTGCCGGCGGAGCAGCGCGCCATGGTGGTGACGGTGCTGGATATGTCGGTAGTACGCAGCCTGCACCAGCAATTGGAATACCAGGCGGTCACCGATCCGCTCACCGGCCTGCTCAATCGCCGCGGCTTCTATCAGGCCGCCGAGGGTGCGCTGCTGCGCAGTGAGCGCTCGGACAAAGCCCAGGCATTGATGTACATGGACCTGGATGGTTTCAAGCGGGTCAACGACTCGCTAGGTCATGAGGCCGGCGATGAGGTGCTGCGCCGGGTCGGCGAACAACTCAAGGACTGCCTGGGCAGCGAGGCCTTGCTGGCGCGCATGGGCGGTGATGAATTCACCGCGTTGTTCGATGGCTTGCCCTACCCGGAGCGGGCCGGGCGGTTTGCCGAGCAGGTGATCGAGCGCCTGTCGATTTCTCATCAGGTCGAGGGTGTGGATGTCTGCCTTGGCGTCAGCATCGGCATCGCCACCTACCCCGATTGCGGCGGCACGGTCGAAGGCTTGATCCGCGCGGCCGACACCGCGATGTACGCCGCCAAGCAAGCCGGTCGCCAGCAGTATCGCTTCTACGATCAGGAGCTCAATGGGCGGGCCCGGTCCCGCTTGATGCTCGAAGACGGGGTGCGATCCGCCATCGAACAGAAGGACTTCAGCCTGGTGTTCCAGCCTCAGGTGGCGTTCGCTGACGGGACATTGCGCGGCTTCGAGGCGTTGCTGCGCTGGCAGCACCCAAGCGTCGGCGACGTTCCGCCTGCGCTGTTCATTCCCTTGCTCGAGGAAACCCGTCTGATCAGCCGGCTGGCCAGCTGGATCTATGATCAGGGCGCCGCTCAGCGCCAAGCCTGGAATGAGCACTTCGCGCCTGAGCTGGTGCTGAGCATCAGCCTGAGCCGGATTCAGTTCGCCATGCCCAACCTGGTCGACGAGCTGCGCCGGGTGATCGAGGAGCACGGCCTACAACCTGCACAGCTGGAGGTCGAGGTGGCGGAAACCTCCCTGATCTACAACATCGATGCGGCGATCAAGCAGGTCAAGCGCTTGCACGAGCTGGGCGTACGGGTGGCGCTGGACGACTTTGGCGCGGGTGAGTGTTCGTTGCGCATGGTCCGCGACTTGCCGATCGATACCCTCAAACTCGACCGTCATCTGGTCAGTCGATTGCCGGACTCGGCGGGTGATGCCGCGCTGGTGCGCAGTGTCATCGGCTTGTGCGCCGACTACGCCATCACGGTGATCGCCGAAGGCGTCGAGACCGCCGCCCAGGCCGCCTGGCTCAAGGCCAATGGCTGTGCCTATGTGCAGGGCTTCTTGGTGGCGCGGCCGATGACCTGCGCCGATGCCAGCGGCTTCCCGGCGATTTTCCCCTGGCCACGGTCATGATTGGCTAGAATCGCCTCTGCTTTCAGCGACCGCCGTGCCATGACCGAATTACGCTACTTGCAAGCCTACCCACCGCACCTGCAGGAGCAGGTGCGCCAGATGATTGCCAGCGACCGCCTGGGCGATTACCTGCGCCAGCGCTATCCAGGGCGCCACCAGGTGCAGAACGACAAAGCCTTGTATCTCTATGCCCAAGCGCTCAGGCAGGCCTATCTGCGCAGCGCGCCGAACCTGGATAAAGTGCTGTTCGACAACCGCCTGGACCTGACCCACCGTGCCTTGGGGCTCAATACCGCGGTATCGCGTGTGCAGGGCGGCAAGCTCAAGGCGAAAAAAGAGATCCGCATTGCGGCATTGTTCAAGGAAGCCGCGCCGCAGTTCCTGCGCATGATCGTCGTGCACGAGTTGGCCCACCTCAAGGAGCACGACCACAACAAGGCCTTCTACCAGCTGTGCCAGCACATGGAGCCGGACTACCATCAACTGGAATTCGACCTGCGCGTCTACCTGACCTACCGGGAGCTGCCGGGCACCACGTAAGGACCACCCAGCATGGATGTAAGCAAGACCAAGAGCAGTTTCTACCGTCGCCTCTACGTGGCCTGGCTGATCGACAGCCAGACCGCGACCAGCGTTCCCGCCTTGATGGAGGCCACTGGCATGCCCCGGCGCACCGCTCAGGACACCATCGCGGCCCTGGCCGACCTGGACATCGTCTGCGAGTTCGAGCAAGAAGCGGGTGCGCGCAACCATGCTGGGCACTACCGTATCCATGATTGGGGTGCGATCGACAAGCAGTGGATCATTCTGCACCTGCGCAAGATCCGTGAAGTGTTGCGGTATCCCTGAGCGCTATTGGCCGTTTGGGGTGGCGTCGCTTCGCATCGTTTTCTCGCTCGTTTAGCATGTTGCTCTTCACGCTCAGGAATTTCCCAGATGTCGGCAAAACGCCAGGCCCTCGGCCCCCGCTTCATCAACTACGCCGCGATGGCCGACGGCGTCGCGACTTTGTTGTTCCCTCACGCCGAGGTGGTTGTGCATGACCTGGGCAGCCAGACCATCGTGCACATTGCCAACAATATCTCCAAGCGTCAGCTGGGCGATGATTCGTGCCTGGAGGACCTGCCCGCAGACCTCGATGGCGCGAACCGCCTGGGCCCCTACGAGAAACTCAACTGGAACGGTCAGAAGATCCGCTCGATCAGTAGCGTAATGGTAGATGAGGCGGGCAGGCCGGAAGCACTGCTGTGCATCAACTTCAACATCGGCGTGCTAGAGCAAGCCAAACACGCGTTGGAGCTTTTTTTCCAATCAAGCCGCCTACTGCCGCAGCCTGAAGCGTTGTTCAGGGACGATTGGCAGGAGCGCATCAACACGTTCCTGCATACCTGGCTGGCGCAGCGAAATCAAAGTCTGAACTCGCTTGATCGTGAGCAGAAACGTGAGTTGGTCGAAGCGCTGCACGGGGAAGGAGCGTTCCGCGGCAAAAGCGCTTATGACTACGTGGCCAACGTTCTCGGTATGGGCCGTGCAACGGTATACAAGTACGTCAAGCTCATCCGCGAGAGTTGACGGACTCAATCAGTCTGTCTGTGCATGCTTGTATTTTGTAGAAATTAATTCTACTGTGGATTTAATTTCTATATAAGGGTGCCGTGTGCGCGGCTTCCTACGTGCCAGAGGCTTTGCTGATGATCGACGTTCCTTCCCTTGCCGACTTGCAGCAGGCGATCCGCCAAGCGCACCAGGTGCTGCGCCCTCAGGTGGCGGTTACACCGCTAAGCCATAGCGCCAGGCTTTCAGCCATGACTGGGTGTGAGGTGTATCTTAAATGCGAGCATTTGCAGCACACTGGATCGTTCAAGTACCGCGGCGCCAGTAACAAGCTGCGCTTGCTGGATGCCGAGCAGCGGCGGCTTGGCGTGATCACTGCGTCCTCAGGCAACCATGGCCAAGGCTTGGCCCTGGCGGGCCGCGCATTGGCAGTACCAGTGACGGTCTTCACCACCCGTGACGCTTCGGTCTACAAACTTGAGGCCATGCGCACGTTGGGCGCCGAAGTTTGCTGCCTGGACCTCGACCCGCTTGGCGTCGAACTGGAGGCAGGGCGGCAGGCGCGCTTGCAGGGCAAGCCGTTCGTCTCTCCCTACAACGACTTCGACATCATTGCCGGGCAAGGCACCGTAGGCATGGAGCTGTTCGAGCAACTGCCTGAGTTGGACGCTGTGTTCGTAGCGGTGGGGGGCGGCGGTTTGATCTCGGGCATCGGCGCCGCGCTGCAAGGTCTTGCGCCGCGTACCCGGATTATTGGCTGCTGGCCGGCCAACGCGCCGACGTTGCAGGCCTCGCTGCAGGCGGGACGGATCATCGACATGCAAGAGCAGGAGACCCTATCCGACGGTACCGCAGGCGGTGTTGAGCCAGACAGCATCACCTTTGGCCTGTGCCAGCAACTGTTGAGCCAGACCGTGCTGGTCAGCGAGGCTGAAATCAAGGCAGCCATGCGTGATGCCGCCAGTTGTGAGCGCTGGATCATCGAGGGTGCTGCTGGCGTCGCACTGGCTGGAATGAAAAAACTTGCCGAGGAGTATCGTGGCAAGAAGGTCGCGGTGGTGCTGTGCGGACGCAATATCGTTTTGGAGAAATTCCTCGAGGCCATTGCATGAAGGTTTTCGACAAGTCGGCGATCATGGCGGCGCTAGACGTCGAGCTGGCCCTGCAGCGTCTACAAGAAGGCTTCATTGCCTACTCTGCGGGCAAGGTTCAGGTGCCGCCGGTTCAGACCTTCAGTTTTACCCAGGCCAATGGTGATTGTTGCATCAAGTCGGCCTTTATCGAGGGCAGCGATACGTTCACGGTGAAACTGTCCACCGGTTTTTACGATAATCCTGGCAAAGGCCTGGACAGTAACGATGGGCTGATGCTGGTGCTCAGTGCTCATAGCGGCCAGCCGTTGGCACTGCTTGCCGACCAAGGTTGGTTGACCTGCATGCGCACCGCGCTGGCCGGTCGAATCGTGGCCAAGCTGCTGGCGCCGAACCAGGTCGAAGCGATTGGTATCCTGGGCACTGGCATGCAGGCGCGGCTTCAGCTTGAACAACTGATGAGCGTTACTGACTGTCGTCAGGTCGTGGTCTGGGGGCGTAGTGAGCCAGGGCTGCAGCGCTATCATGCGTTTGCCGAGACCCTGGGCTTCGCGGTACGGGCTGTGAGTGAGCCGCAGGCAGTCGCTGAGGCGGCTAATCTGATCGTCTGCGCGACCCCCTCGCGTACAGCGCTGCTCAACCCAGAGTGGCTCCAGGCGGGCACCCACATCACCGCAGTCGGGGCCGACTGCCCCGGCAAGCAGGAGCTGGATCCGGCAGTGGTCGCCAGCGCGCAGCGAATCATCGTCGACTCTGCTGCCCAATGCAGTCAGTACGGCGAGGTATCTCACGCCTTGAAGGCTGGGCTGATTACCCACGACCAGCTGACCGAAATCGGCGTTGTACTCGCCGGACATGCCCCAGGGCGAGAAGCACATGAGCATTTGACCTTGGCTGACCTGACCGGCGTAGCCGTGCAGGATGCACAAATCGCCTGCAGCGTTTTCGAGAAACTCGTACGTTGATAGCCAGGGCTCGCGACGAGTCTGGCAATTGCTTCAAATCACCCTTGATGGATTTCGGCCAAAATAGAGGCTATTTGACATTATTGTCGGCTGCGACCGGCTTTCGCCTTTGTGTACTCTGCCAAGCCTGTAGTGATGAGATCGCGCGTGAGCCCCTAATTGCGAAAGGACTTGAGCATGCGGCCACTGCTTTGTGTTGTTGGATTGCTGACGGTAATGCTGCTGCCCGCAGCATCGGCACAGGACAAGCTACGCCTGGTGTCCGACAGCTGGCCGCCCTTCACCGATACCGGCATGCCCGGCGGTGGCCTGGCCACCAGCATCGTCACCACCGCCCTGATGCGTGCGGGATATGCCAGCGAGTTCGAGGAGGTGCCTTGGGCCAGGGCGCTCAAGGGCGTGGCTGATGGTCGCTACGATGTGCTGGTGAATGCTTGGTACAACGACTCGCGCGCGCTGATCGGGCAATTTTCCAAAGCCTACCTGACCAATCGGATTCGCCTGCTCAAGCGCCAGGGAGATAACTTTAGCTACAAGCGCCAGGCCGACCTGTATCCCTATTCGATTGCGGTGGTGCGCGATTATGCCTACTCACCGGATTTCGACAGCGATACCCGCTTGAGCAAAGTGCCTGTGCGTAATTTCTCATCTGCCGTCCGCATGCTGGCCGCAGGGCGGGTGAAGTTGGCAGTGGAGGACGAGTATGTGGCCCGCTACAACTTGCAGCGCGAGCCACAGCAGGTGCGCGACGCGGTGAGCTTCGTCGAACCGCCGCTGGGGGAGAACAGCCTGCATATCCTGGTGAGCCTCAAGCATCCCCAGCATCAGCAGATCGTGCAGCGGTTCGAGCGTGCAATCGTGGCGATGAAGGCCGATGGCAGTTATGCCCGGCTGTTACGCCAGCATGGGTTCTGAGGGGGCGGTGCAGGCCTTATCGCGAGGCAAGCCCGCTGCCACGAGAACAATTGATCACCCTGAAGGGTTGTAAGCCCGCGCCCGAGGGGACAATTGATCAGGCCTGAATGGGCAGCCGCCAATCCTCAGGCGGGAGAGCCTTCCTTGATCAAGTGAGCGGCCATGGTCCGCAGCGGTCCGAGCTGGCGACAGATCAACGCCAATTGCGTCTGCACCAGGCGCTGATGCTCATCCAGCTCCTCTGGCATTTGCTCCAGTGCATTGGCCAGGGCCTCTTCCTCATCACTGTGGATCGCCACGGGTAGCCGCGCTGCCAGGCCATTGGCGATCTCTTCCAAGCTCTTGGCCAAGCTCTGCCCGGCACCCTCGATCAACTGCTCATGCACCTCGGCCGGCAACGCCGTATCACGGTGCGCACCCAGCCCGGACAGATAGCTGAGCAGGGTGTGCGAGAGCACCAGGAAACGGAAGCCGACATCTGCCTCCTTACGGAAATGCCCCGGCTCCATGAGCATGTTGGCCAGGGTGGTCGACAGCGCTGCATCGGCGTTGTGCGCGTTGCGCCGAGCCAGGCGATAGGCCAGGTCGTCACGCTTGCCATGGGCGTATTGCTGCATGATCTGGCGCAGGTAGGCGCTGGCGCAGCTGAGGGTGTTGGCCAGCACCTTGTTCAAGCGCCGCCCCTGCCAGTCGGGCAGGAACAGGAACACTGCCAGAATGGCGATCAGGCTGCCGACCAGGGTATCGAACAGGCGCGGCAGGAACAGCCCGTAGCCATCGCCGATCTGGTTGAAGCAGAACAGCACCATCAAGGTAATTGCGGCGGTGGCCAAAGTGTAGCGGGTGGTACGGTTGACGAAGAACACTACGCCCGCCACCACCGCGAACATCGATTGGATGATCGGGTTGGGGAACAGATCGAACAGCGCCCAGCCCACCGTCAAGCCGATGGCCGTGCCGAAGATCCGTTGCACCAGCTTGCGCCGGGTCGCGCCGTAGTTGGGCTGGCAGACGAACAGCGTGGTGAGGATGATCCAGTAGCCTTGGGTCGGGTGGATCAAATGCACCATGCCATAGCCGATCGACAACGCCAGCGGCAGGCGCAGGGCGTGGCGGAACAGCAATGAAGTGGGCGTGAGCTGCGTGCGCAGCCGGCTCCAGACATCCTTGAAGGTGCGTGGCGAGCGGTCGAGCAGGCTGCTGTCGCTGGCGTCGGCGAGGCTGTCCGGGTTGCTCGCAGCACCAAGCAGGCGGTCGAGGGTGGCCAGGTTACCGGCCAGCGCGCGCAACGAGCGCAGCAGCCCGCGCCAGGCGGGGTTGCTCTGGATGCGCAGGTGTTCGAGCGAGGCGTGCAGGTCTTCCAGTGCTTCGGCAAAGCCGGTGCCATAGACGAAGGGCTGGCGCAGGCGGATCGATTCGGCCAGCTGCTGGCAGGCCGAGCCTTGCTGGCGTAGCAGGCGTTGGCAACGGAACATCACATCGCTGTGGAAAAACGCTTCGGCCAGCGCATTGTAGGGATAGTGCGAGGCGCTGACCCGCTCATGAATATCCTGGGCCAGGAAGTACAGCTTGAGGTAGCGACTGACCTTGGAGTTCGGCTGGCTGTTGCCGACCCGGTGCAGAATGATTTCCTTGGCTGCGTTGAGCGCTGCCACCACCTTGCCATTTTGCTGGGCCAGTTCCAGGCGCCGGGCCTCGACGTCGAGGTTGCGGATCGGCTCGAACAGGTTGGCCTTGAGCTTGAGGTAGCGGCCCAGCTCATTGAACAGCTTGGCCAGGCTCTGCTGCACCGGCTGGTTGGAGAACAGCGCCTGCCACAGCACCGAGAGCAGGCCATACCAGGCGGCGCCGGCTACCAGCAGCAAAGGCTCGTGCCAGAAATCGGTGACTTCGCCACCGCGCTGGTCCACGCCGATCATGGTGTACACCGACAGAATCAATGTTGCCGAGGCGATTGCCCCGTAGCGTTCGCCCAGGGCGCCGAGCATGGTCAGGCAGAACGCGGCCAAGGCCAGTGAGATGGCGAAAATCCACGGATAGGGGAAGAGCAGCTCGACTGACAGTGCGGCGATGGCAAAACACACCAGGGTCACCAGCAGCGCGCTGAGCCGGCCCTGCCAGCCGTCGTCGGTCTCGGCCAGGGCGCTGGCGATGATCCCCAGGAACAGCGGGATCAACAGGTTCATTTCATCCTGGTACCAGCACAGGGCCATGCTGCCGGTGAGGGCGACGGTTACCCGGATGCTGTAGCTGAACTTGTCTTGGCCCCACAGGCGACGCAGAGAATGGCGAAACGAGCTCGATGACATGATGGCCTGCTGGCAGTGATCGAATGAGAACCTGTTCAGTGAATGCCATTGCAGCTGGGGTCCGCTGCGCGGCCCTTCGCGGGCAAGCCCGCTCCCACAGCGGCCAGCGTAAAACTCTGTGGGAGCGGGCTTGCCCGCGAAGGGCCGCGCAGCGGATCCAGCTTTGATGCATCCTGGCACGGACCAGCAAGAAGCGTTCCGTGCTGAAAGGATTCTACCTTACACGAACTGCGCGGCGGCGTTAGCCGAGGCCCAGGCCCACTGGAAATTAAACCCACCCAGATGGCCGCTGACGTCCAGTACTTCACCAATGAAGTACAGCCCCGGGCTCTTCAGCGATTCCATGGTCTTGGACGACACCTCGCGGGTATCCACCCCGCCAAGCGTCACCTCAGCAGTGCGATAGCCCTCAGTCCCGGCCGGCACAACCTGCCAGGCCGCCAGCTTCTCGGCGATCTGCACAAGCTCGGCCGGGGTGTACTGCTTCATCGGCTTGGAGACGAACCACTGATCAGCCAACAGGTTGGCCAGCTTGCGCGTGAACACCTCGCCTAGCACGGTCTTGAGTTCGCTGTTGGCGCGCTCAGTCTGTTGCTGTTGCAGCCAGTCGAGGGCATCGCGGTCCGGCAGCAGGTTGATCTCGACCGTGTCGCCTGCCTCCCAGAACGAAGAGATCTGCAAGATCGCCGGGCCACTCAGGCCACGATGGGTGAACAGCAGATTCTCGCGGAAGCTGGTGCCGTTGCAGCTGGCGGTGCAATCGAGCGAGGTCCCCGAGAGTTCACTGCACAATGCCTTGAGCTGGGGCTCGGTGATGGTGAACGGCACCAAACCTGCGCGGGTGGGCAGCAGGCTGTGGCCGAACTGGCGTGCGACCTGATAGCCAAAGCCGCTGGCGCCCAGGGTCGGAATCGACAGACCGCCGGTGGCTATCACCAGCGACTGGCAGGCAAACGGCCCGGCGCTGGTGTGCAGGCGATAACCGCTGTCGGTCTTGTCGATGGTCTCGATGCTGGTTTCCATGCGCAGCTCGACCCCGGCATCGTCACATTCGGCGAGCAGCAGGTTGAGGATGTCGCTGGACTTGTTATCGCAAAACAGCTGGCCCAGCTTCTTCTCGTGATATGGCACGCCATGCTTGGCCACCAGCTCGATGAAGTCCCACTGGGTGTAGCGGGCAAGCGCCGACTTGCAGAAATGTGGGTTGTGCGAGAGGAAGTTGCCAGGCTCGGTGTACAGGTTGGTGAAGTTGCAGCGCCCGCCGCCGGACATGAGGATCTTCTTGCCCGGTTTGTTGGCGTGGTCGAGCAGAAGCACACGGCGCCCGCGTCGGGCACTGAGTTGAGCGCACATCAGGCCGGCGGCGCCAGCGCCGAGGATGATCACGTCGGTGGAGTGCAAGATAGTTTCCCTGCGAACGATGAAATAGGAGGTCGACGCCACCCTGGTAGGAGTGGGCTTGTCCTGCGATAGCGTGAGGAGGGTCAACGACGTTGCCTGGTCGACCGCTATCGCGGGCAAGCCCGCTCCTACAGGGCACGTGGTGCTGCTTAAAGGATACGAACTTTCAGCGAACGGCCCTTGATCTTGCCGCTGTTAAGCCGCTGCATGGCCTGCTTGGCCAAGGCTCGCTCCACCGCCACGAAGGCCTGGAAGTCGAAGATGGCGATCTTGCCTACCTGCTTGCCAGGAATCCCCGCATCACCGGTCAGCGCGCCAAGGATATCGCCTGGGCGCAGCTTGTCCTTGCGTCCGGCGGCAATGCACAAGGTGGCCATGACCGGCAGCAGCGGTTCACCGCCTTTGTTCTTCAGGCTGTCCAGTTGCTCCCAGCGCAGCGGGCGCTTCTGCAACTGCTCGATGGCCTGGGCGCGATGGCCTTCGGCCGGTGCCACCAGGCTCACCGCCACGCCTTTCTCGCCAGCGCGACCGGTACGGCCAACGCGGTGTACGTGGATCTCGGCGTCGCGCGCCAGCTCAACGTTGATCACCATGTCCAGGCCATCGATATCCAGGCCACGGGCGGCGACGTCAGTGGCCACCAGTACCGAGCTGCTGCGGTTGGCGAACATGGCCAGCACCTGATCGCGGTCACGCTGCTCCAGATCACCATGCAGGGCCTGGGCAACGATGCCCTTGGCGGTGAGGTGGGCAACCACCTCTTCGCACTGCTGCTTGGTGAAGCAGAACGCCACGCACGATTCAGGGCGATAGTGGCCAAGCACCCGGGTCAGCGCTTCGAGGCGCTGCTGTGGGTCGATCTCGATAAAGCTCTGCTCGATCTGGGTTTCGCTGTGCAACGCTTCGACCTTGACCTGCTGCGGCTTGCGCATGAAGTCTGCGGCCAGTTGCTCGATGCCGCTTGGATAGGTGGCGGAGAACAGCAAGGTCTGGCGGCGCGCCGGGGTCTTGCCGATGATGCTGGCGATGGCGTCGAAGAAGCCCATGTCGAGCATCCGGTCAGCTTCGTCGAGCACCAGGGTGTTGAGCCCGTCGAGCACCAGGGTGCCCTTGTCCAGGTGCTGCTGCACCCGGCCTGGGGTACCGACGATGATGTGCGCGCCATGCTCCAGCGAGGCGATCTGCGGGCCGAGCGAGACGCCGCCGCACAGGGTCAGGATCTTGATGTTGTCCTCGGCCCGGGCCAGCCGGCGCAGTTCTTTGGCGACCTGGTCGGCCAGCTCGCGGGTCGGGCACAGGACCAGCGCCTGGCAGCCGAAGTAGCGCGGGTTGATCGGGTTGAGCAGGCCGATGCCGAAGGCGGCGGTCTTGCCGCTGCCGGTCTTGGCCTGGGCGATCAGGTCCTGGCCCTTGAGGATGACCGGCAGGCTCTGGGCCTGGATCGGGGTCATCGCGGCATAGCCGAGGGCGTCCAGGTTGGCCAGCATGGCGGCGGACAGCGGCAGAGTGGCAAATGCGGTGGATTCGGTGGTCACGAGGCGGGCCTGCGTTGCGAAGCGAAAAATGCCGCACAGTCTACCAGCCTCGTGGCCATTCGCCCTAAGGTTCGATCTCCGGTTCCGGACGACGGGCACGCCTTCCGTCTGTCGGCGCCAGTTGCAGGAAGATCGCCGCCGCCAGCATGGCCATCAGGCCGATGGTGAAGAAGGTCAGCTGGAACGCGCCCAGGGTGGTTTCCACGCCTTCGGCGCTGCCAGCCGCGGTGAAACCGCCAAGCAAGGCACCGGCGCAGGCCACGCCCAGGCTCAGCGACAGCTGCGCGACCACCGACAGCAAGCTGTTGCCACTGCTGGCGCTGGCGTCGTCCAGGTCGATCAGGGTCACTGTATTCATCGCGGTGAACTGCAGCGAGTTGACCGCGCCGAGCAAGGACAACTGCACCAGCAGCAGGGCGTAAGGCGTCTGCTCGTCCACCAGGCCCAGGCTGGCCAGCAGAATGCCCAGCAGCAAGGTATTGCCGGTGAGGATGATCCGGTAGCCCAGGCGTTCGATCAGCGGCCTGGCAATTGACTTGGCGAGCATCGCCGCCGCCGCCAGGGGGATCATGCTCATCCCCGCCTGGGAGGGTGAGTAGCCCAAGGCGATCTGCAGCAACAACGGCACCAAAAATGGCAACGCGCCGCTGCCCAGGCGAGCGAACAGGTTACCCAGGATGCCGATGGCAAAGGTCCGCACGCGGAACAGGCTGGGCGAGAACAGCGGCTCCGGATCGCGCCCGGCGCGCAGCCAGTAGGCCGCCAGGCACGCCATGCCGGCGAACAGCAGCAACATCACGCGCAAGTGCGGCAGGTGCAGCTCGCCCAGGCCTTCCATGGCGATGGTGATCAGTACCATCGCCGCGCCGAACAGAATGAAGCCCGGGGCATCGAAGGTGGTCCGTTCCGTGCCGCGCAGGTCGGGGATGAACTTCCATACCGCATAGCAGCCCAGGGCGCCCACCGGCAGGTTGAGCAAAAAGATCCAGTGCCAACTGAGGATCTCCACCAGCCAACCGCCCATCGTCGGCCCGAGCAGCGGGCCGAGCAGGCCGGGAATGGTGATGAAGCTCATGATCCGCACCAGCTCCGAGCGCGGATAGGCGCGCAGGACCACCAGGCGCCCCACCGGCAGCATCAGCGCGCCGCCCAGGCCCTGGATGATCCGGGCGATGATCAGGAAGGTCAGGCTGTTGGCGATGGCGCACAGCAGCGAGCCGAAGCTGAATAGCAGAATCGCGCTGAAGAAGATCCGTTTGGTGCCGAAGCGATCGGCGATCCAGCCAGAGGCCGGAATCAGCAGGGCGACGGTGAGCATGTAGGCGATGATCACGCCTTGCATGCGCAGGGGGTCTTCTTCGAGTGAACGGGCCATGGCCGGCAGGGCGGTATTGAGGATGGTGCCGTCCAGCGACTGCATGAAGAAGGCGATGGCCACGACCCAGGGGATCCAGCGGGCGGTGACGGGGTCCAGCGGCGGGCGTTCGGACATAAGCAACCTTCGCGTCGAGAGCAACTGAGCGGGGCTCGTGGGAGCGGGCTTGCCCCGCGATAGCGTCAGCCTGATCGACAGGGCCGACAATGGCTGACGCTATCGCGGGGCAAGCCCGCTCCCACGAAAAGCCGTACAGAGGTGTTTACAGGGTAAGCGTGAGCCCTTTGACCAACGCCCCGGGCAAATGACTCGATCCGGTGTGCCGCTGGCCATAGGTGCTGGTCGACAGGATCAACTCGCGCTCACAGGTCAGGTCCTCCAGCTGGTTACCCAGCAGGTTGTAAAGGGTATCGTCGAAGCGCATGGTGCTGACCGGCCCCTGGATCTGGCCATCCTCCACCCAGAAGGTGGCAAAACGCGTCAGGCCGGTCATGCGCGCCGCTGGCAGGTCCGAGTAGTTCAGGTACCACAGGTTGCTGATGTACAGCCCGGTGCCCAGGCGCTGCAGAATCTGCGCCGAAGGCAGATTGCCCGGCGCCAGGCTCAGGGCGCACGGCGCCTCGTAGCTGTCCGCGCCATTGGCCGTCAGGGCGAATTCAGCGGCGCTGCGCGCGCTGATCAGCCGCTCCAGGCCACGCCCTTCGCCGATCAGCCGAACATCGCGGCGCGGCAGGCCTTCATCGGAAAACGCAGGGCTCAGCGAGCCGCTGACCTGCTCGTCGAAATTGACCAGCGGATTGAGCTGCGCATCGCCGCCGTACAGTCGCTGCAACGGGCTGTTACCCGTGGCCAGGGCCTGGGCTGAGAAGCCGCCCCAGCCGAGCATCCCGGCAATTTCATCCATGGCCGCTGGCGCCAGGTAGGCGCGATAGCTGCCAGGCTTGAGGGTAATCGCCGGTCGGCCAAGAAACGCCAGTTGCTCGCGGCTCAGGCGCAGGCGCTCGACCATCGCTGCAGCATCCCACGACTGCCCGGCGTAGTTGGCTTTGACCGCCTGGCCATTGGCGTGGAACAGGCTCCAGTCGAAGTTGAAGCTATTGGCCTGATGCCAGCCAAAGGCGCCATAGGAGCTGGCAAAGCCCCGACAGATCGGCCCGGCTGCGTAGATACCCACCAGGTCCAACTGACCCGCCTCGCGTTCCACCAGCGCCAGCACCTCGGCGATGTCAGGCAGCGCTTGTTGCTGCTGGCTGTGCGACTGCCAGGCGCTGTCGTCCAGGCTCAGGTAAGGATCGAGCGCCAGCAGTGGCAGGGTCTGGCGCAGTTGCTCGAGGGCCTCGTGCAGGCGCTGGCGGTCGAGCTCGGCGTCGCCACACAGGGTGAACTGCTGCTCGGCTTGGCGGCCATCGCGCACCAGCCGCAGTTGCGCGCTGGCCTGGCTGACTTCGCCAGCCTGACGCACCTTGGCATGGTTGAAACGGATGAATAGCGACTGCTCGGCGCTGAAGCCGAGGGTGAACTGCTCGCCATCCTGCAGCGCAGCGCGCAAGGCGCTCAGCAGCTGTTCGAAGCGTTGCTGGGGTGTGGCGCTCATCAGGCGTCTCCTCCGAATACGTCGATCTGGCGGAATACGCAAGCCGGCGAAGCATGGCCCACGCGGACTACCTGGTTAGGCTCGCCCTTGCCGCAGTTGGGCGTGCCGAGGACCTGGAAGGTGCTGCGATCGCCAACTGCCGCCAGGTTGCTCCAGAACTGCGCGGAGATACCGCGGTAGTTGGGGTTCTTCACCACGCCCTTGAGCTGACCCTCTTCGATCAACTGGCCCCACTCGCAGCCGAACTGGAACTTGTTGCGCGCATCGTCGATGGACCAGGAACGGTTGGTGCGCATCAGGATGCCGCGCTCGATGCCGCCGATCAGCTGCTCAAGCGACTGATCGCCTGGCTCGATGTTGAGGTTGGCCATGCGGTCGATGGGTGCGCGGTTCCAGCTACAGGCGCGGCTGTTGGCCACCCCGTCAAGCCCCGAGCGGAATTGCGACAGCGCGCCACCCAGCGGACGCAGCAGCTTGCCTTGGCGAATCAGGAACTGCTTGCGGGCCCGGGTCCCGTCATCGTCGTGGCTGTAGCTGGCCAGCTCTTCGTCGATGGTTGGGTCGAAGGTCACGTTGAGTAGTGTCGAGCCGTATTGCAGGAGGCCGAAGTCGCTGGCTTTGACGAAGCTGGTCCCGGCGTAGTTGCGCTCGTCACCGAGGATGCGGTCCATCTCCAGCGGGTGGCCGATCGACTCGTGGATTTGCAGCATCATCTGGTCGGGCATCAACAGCAGGTCGCGCGGGCCGCTAGGGGTGTTGGGCGCCAGCAGCAATTGCAGGGCCTCATCGGCCACGCGGCGGGCGGCGCCGACCAGGCCACAGCGCTGGATGATCTCGAAGCCGCCCTGCTGGCCGAAGTTGTCCCGCCCCAGGCTGCGGCTCTGGCTATCCTGGCCGTCGCTGGCCGTTACCCCAAGGCCCGGGAACAGAAAGCGCTGGGCATGGCGCAGCTCGGCGCCAGCGGAGTTCAGGTAGGTCTGCTCGACGCGGCTGATGCCCAGGCTCGCCTGCCAGTCGACCAGGCGGCTGTCCTTGGGCACGCTGGCCGACTCGGCGGCGAGCAGGTCGAGGCAATCGGCAAGGTTGGGCAAGGACTGCTCGAAGTTTGGCGAAATATGCTCGTGACGCTCGCTGGGCACGGCGTGTTCGCGCAGGTCGAGCAGGCTGTGCGCGGCGATCTGCCGCGCCAATGCCTCGGCCTGTTGCAGTGCCTGTTGCAAACCGGCTTGGGACAGGTCGGCGGTGGCCGCGTAGGCCTCGACACCGTTGATGCGCACCGTGAGCATGGCGCCTTCATCCTGGCTGAAGAATGGCGGCTCGGCGACATTGCGGCGCACCGACAGGCCTTGGTAGGACTGTTTCACGTGGCGCAGGGAAAACAGCTCGGCCGTACTGCGCAGCGCAGCGAAGCGCTGGCGCAGCAGGGCGCTGGAATCGAACATGCGGGAACCTCCGTGTGCGCGGTGGCTCCCCCTAGAACCACCCCTCATGCATGCCCAGGCAAGTATCGTCGCGGGCCTCGAGCAATGCGAGGTCATTATGGCAGCCCGGCACTTCCCAGGTCAGGAAATAACGCGCGGCCTGCAATTTGCCCAGATAAAAGTCACGGTCTGCCTGATGGCCGTTGAGCAGTCCGATCTCGGCGTGGATCGCCTGTTCCAGCCAACGCCAACCGATCACGCAATGGCCGAAGGCCTTGAGGTACAGCGCCGAGTTGGCCAGCGCGGCACTGATCTTGCCTTGCGCCAGGTCACCCAGCAGGGCCAGGGTGACGGCCTGCAGCCGGTTGACCAGTTGCTCGAGCGGCTCGCGCAGAGTGTCAAGGCGTGGGTGGTGGCTGGCGCGCTCGCCGGTGGTGGCGATCAGGCGAATCAACTGCTTGAGCCCGGCACCGCCGTTCTGCGCCAATTTACGCCCCAACAGGTCGAGCGACTGAATGCCATGGGTGCCCTCATGGATCGGGTTCAGGCGGTTGTCGCGGTAGTACTGCTCCACCGGATATTCGCGGGTATAGCCATGGCCGCCGAGGATCTGGATCGCCAGTTCATTGGCTTTGAGACAAAACTCCGACGGCCAGGATTTGACGATCGGCGTCAGCAGGTCGAGCAGCTCCTGGGCCTGGCGTCGGCCCTCTTCGCTGGGCGCGGTGTGGGTGTCGTCGAACAGCCGCGCCGCGTACAGGCCCAGGTCGAAGGCGCCTTCGACATAGGCTTTTTGCGCCAGCAGCATGCGCTTCACATCGCTGTGGGCGATGATCGGCACCGCCGGGCTGTGCGGATCCTTGTTGTCCGGCAGCCGGCCCTGCGGCCGTTGACGGGCGTATTCCAGGGAGTACAGGTAGCCGGCATAGCCGAGCATCACCGCGCCCATGCCGACCCCGATGCGCGCCTCGTTCATCATCTGGAACATGCAGGCCAGACCCTGGTGCGGCTGGCCGATCAGGTAGCCGACACACTCGCCGTTGTCGCCGAAATTCAGCGCGGTGGAGGTGGTGCCGCGCCAGCCCATCTTGTGGAACAGCCCGGCCAACGCCACATCGTTGCGAGGCCCGAGGCTGCCGTCCTGGTTGACCAGGTACTTGGGCACGATGAACAGCGAGATACCCTTCACCCCGGCAGGCGCATCCGGCAGTTTGGCCAGGACCATGTGCACGATGTTCTCTGAAAGTTCATGGTCGCCGCCAGAAATGAAGATCTTGTTGCCCTTGATCCGGTAGCTGCCGTCAGCAGCAGGCTCTGCGCGGGTGCGGATATCGGCCAGTGAAGAACCGGCATGCGGCTCGGTCAGCGCCATGGTGCCGAAGTAGCGGCCATCGATCATCGGCTGCAAGAACAGGCGTTTGTGCTGTTCTGTGCCAAAACTCTCGATCAGGTTGGCCGCACCCATGGTCAGGAATGGGTAGGCCGTGGTGCCAGCGTTGGCCGCCTGGAAATGTGCGAAGCAGGCCTGCGAGACCAGGCTCGGCAGCTGCATGCCGCCCACTTCGAAATCGCGGTTGGCATTGAGAAAGCCCGCTTGGAGGAAGGCATCGACCGCCGGCTTGACCTCCGGGATCAGCTCGGCGCGCCCGTCGACATAACGCGGCTCGTGCTCATCGCCCTTGCGGTTGTGCGGCGCGAAGTACTTTTCGGCGATGGTGCGCGCCGTGGTCAGCGCTGCATCGAAGGTCTCGCGGCTGTGCTCGGCGAAGCGCGGACGCTGGGTCAGGGCTTGGGCGTCGAGCACTTCGTAGAGTTCGAAGGCGAGGTTGCGGGGGCTGAGCAGGGTCTCGGGCATGGGCGTGGTCCTAATCGGGTTGGAACCAGTCTAGGCGGCGCCGGGGGGGAGGGGGTAGCTAAATAGATGAGGGTGATAGGGTGAGAAAAGTGCTCGGGCTGGGGCTGGTTTTGCTGGCGCCGTTAAGATCGAGCACCGCCTGCGCGGTGCATCGCGGGGCAAGCCCGCGCCTACACCATCTGTGCTGGGCGCAGTGCCTGTGAACGGCCGAAAACTGGAGCGGGCTTATCCCGCGATGCGCTGCGGGCGGCGTGTGATCGCAAGAATACTGGAAGCTCAAAGGCGAGCACCTGACAGATCCGATACCCAATGAAAAGGAGAGCCGAAGCTCTCCTTTTCATTTACCTCAGCCCTATCAGCCGATGGTCATCAAGCTAGCGTTACCACCCGCCGCAGCGGTGTTGACGCTCACCGCGCGCTCGATCACCAAGCGCTCCAAGGCAATCTGATGATCGCCGCTGGACAGCCCGTGCACACCAACGATCGCACCGGCGCGCTTGGCTACCTGCTCGCACACTGCGCGCAGTTGATCCGAGTCGCCATGGTGAATGACTGCATCGAACGCAACTTCGTCCTTGTTCCAATCGGCAACCAGCTTGACCTTGGCTTGCAGTTCCTTCGGTAGGCGAGCACGCAGGCTCTTCGCCGGCTCGCCGTCCTGGAACACTGCCGAGCTACCCACGGCCAATACCGCGGCCAGCTGAGCGAGCAAGTCTGCCTCGTTGTCAGCCAGGCACAGCACGTGCTCGCGCGGCAGGATGGTGTAGCTGTTGCGCTCGCCGGTCGGGCCTGGCAGCAGGCGGCTGATACCACTCTGCGACTGGGCGGCGAACTGCTCGCACAGGCTCGACAGCTCGGCCTGCTGGTTGCTCTCGGCCCAGGCCTTGAGGGCGTGCAGTGGCTTGATCAGTTGATCGCGCAGGACGCTATCGACCTTGGCTTCGCCATCGGCACGCTGGAAGTGACGGGCCACGGCGTCGGCCGGGCGGGTCGACAGCAGGCGGTACAGGTACAGCGGGCCGCCCGCTTTCGGACCGGTGCCGGACAGGCCTTCACCACCGAATGGCTGCACGCCGACCACGGCGCCGACGATGTTGCGGTTGACGTACATGTTGCCGGCGTTGACGTTATCCACAACCTTGGCGATGGTCTCGTCGATGCGGGTGTGCACGCCGAGGGTCAGGCCGTAGCCGGAAGCGTTGATCTGCTCGATCAGCTGGTCGAGGTTGCGGCGGTTGTAGCGCACCACGTGCAGCACCGGGCCGAAGATCTCGCGCTTGAGCTCGTCGAAGCTTTCCAGCTCGATCAGGGTCGGCATGACGAAGGTGCCGCGCTTGCACTCGGCGGCATCGGCGATGGCCACCTGGTAAACGGTGCGGCCTTTTTCGCGCATGCCTTGGATGTGCTTCTCGATACCTGCCTTGGCTTCAGCATCGATCACCGGGCCGATGTCCACGGACAGGCGCTCTGGGTTGCCTTGGCGGCTCTGCGCCATGGCGCCCTTGAGCATTTCGATCACGCGGTCGGCGGAGTCTTCCTGCAGGCACAGTACGCGCAGCGCCGAGCAACGCTGGCCGGCACTGTCGAAGGCCGAGGAAACCACGTCGATCACCACCTGTTCGGTCAGCGCCGAGGAGTCGACGATCATCGCGTTCTGGCCACCGGTTTCGGCGATCAGCGGGATCGGCCGACCTTGGGCATCCAGGCGACCGGCGATGTTGCGTTGCAGCAGGCGGGCCACTTCGGTGGAGCCGGTGAACATCACGCCTTTGACCCGCTCATCACCGACCAGGCGGGCACCGACGGTTTCGCCGCGGCCTGGCAGCAGTTGCAGGACGCCTTCCGGAATACCGGCTTCGAGCAGCAGGCGCACGGCCTGGGCGGCGACCAGTGGCGTTTGCTCGGCAGGCTTGGCCAGCACCGGGTTGCCTGCGGCCAGGGCTGCGGCGACTTGGCCGCTGAAGATGGCCAGGGGGAAGTTCCACGGGCTGATGCACACCACAGGGCCCAGTGGGCGGTGGGCGTCGTTGCTGAAATCGTTGCGTGCCTGCACCGCGTAGTAGCGCAGGAAGTCGACGGCTTCGCGCACTTCGGCGATGGCGTTGGCGTAGGTCTTGCCCGCTTCGCGGACCAGCAGGCCCATCAGCGGCTGGATCTCGGCTTCCATCAGGTCGGCGCTGCGCTCAAGGATCGCGGCGCGCTCGGCCGGCGGCGTGGCCTGCCAGATCGGTGCGGCATTCAGTGCGCACTGGATGGCATTGTCGACATCAGCGACGGTCGCTTCCTGCACGTGGCCAACCACGTCACGGTGATCGGACGGGTTGAGTACCGGCGCCGCCGCTTCCTGGCTGCTGGCGCAACCCAGCAGAGGGGCCGCTTTCCAGTCGTTGTGAGCGGTCGCCAGCAGGGCGCAGGACAGCGATGCCAGGCGATGTTCGTTAGCCAGGTCGATGCCGGCCGAGTTGGCCCGCTCGCTGCCATACAGCTCACGCGGCAGCGGAATGCGTGGGTGTGGTAGGCCGATGCTGCCTTCCTGGGTGGCCATCTGCTCGATGCTGGCGACCGGGTCGGCGACCAGCTCTTGAATCGAGATCGAGTGATCGGCGATGCGGTTGACGAACGACGTGTTGGCGCCATTTTCCAGCAGGCGGCGGACCAGGTAGGCCAGCAGCGTCTCGTGGGTGCCGACTGGGGCGTAGACGCGGCACGGACGGTTGAGCTTGCCTTCGGAGACTTTGCCTACTACCTGCTCATACAGCGGCTCGCCCATGCCGTGCAGGCACTGGAACTCGTACTGGCCCGGGTAGTAGTTCTGCCCGGCGATATGGTAGATGGCCGACAGGGTGTGGGCGTTGTGGGTGGCGAACTGCGGGTAGATCGCTTCGGGTACCGACAGCAGCTTGCGGGCGCAGGCGATATAGGAGACGTCGGTGTACACCTTGCGGGTGTACACCGGGTAGCCTTCCAGGCCTTCGACCTGGGCGCGCTTGATCTCGCTGTCCCAGTAGGCACCCTTGACCAGGCGGATCATCAGGCGGTGACGGCTGCGCTTGGCCAGGTCGATGACCGAGTCGATCACATACGGGCAGCGCTTCTGGTAAGCCTGGATGACGAAGCCGATGCCGTTCCAGCCCGCCAGCGAAGGCTCGAAGCACAGGCGTTCGAGCAGGTCCAGCGACAGCTCCAGGCGGTCGGCCTCTTCAGCGTCGATGTTGAGGCCGATGTCGTATTGCTTGGCCAGCAAGGTCAGCGACAGCAGGCGCGGGTACAGCTCATCCATCACGCGCTCGTACTGGGCGCGGCTGTAGCGCGGGTGCAAGGCCGAGAGCTTGATCGAGATGCCCGGGCCTTCATAGATGCCGCGTCCGTGCGAGGCTTTGCCGATCGAGTGGATCGCTTGCTCGTAGGAGGCCAGGTATTTCTGCGCGTCGTGCTCGGTCAGTGCGGCTTCGCCGAGCATGTCGTAGGAATAACGGAAGCCCTTCGATTCGAAGCGGCTGGCGTTGGCCAGGGCTTCGGCGATGGTCTCGCCGGTGACGAACTGCTCGCCCATCAGGCGCATGGCCATATCGACGCCCTTGCGGATCATCGGCTCGCCACTCTTGCCGATGATGCGGGTGAGCGAGGAGGTCAGGCCGGATTCGTTGTGGGTGGAGACCAGCTTGCCGGTCAGCAGCAAGCCCCAGGTCGCGGCGTTGACGAACAGCGATGGGCTGTTGCCCAGGTGCGGTTGCCAGTTGCCGGTGCTGATCTTGTCGCGGATCAGCGCGTCACGGGTGCCCTTGTCGGGGATGCGCAGCAGTGCTTCGGCCAGGCACATCAGTGCCACGCCTTCCTGGGACGACAGCGAGAACTCTTGCAGCAGGCCCTGGACGATACCGGCACGGCCGCTGGCGCTCTTCTGGTTACGCAGTTTTTCGGCGATGCCGGAGGCCAGTTTGTTGGTGGCTTCGGCTTGAGCGCTGGACAGGCGCGCCTGCTCCAGCAGCATTGGCACCATTTCCTGCTCGGGGCGGCGGTAGGCGGCGGTGATCGCCGAACGCAGTACCGACTGCGGCAGAATGCTTTCGGCAAATTCGAGGAAGCACTGGTGGCTGTGCTCGGGCTGAACTTCGCCGGCGTCGTCGGAAAGGTTGCTGGCATGACCGTTGAGTTCGGTCAGGGTGGCACCACCCTCGAGCTTCTCCAGGTAATTGAAGATCGCTTGCTTGATCAACCAATGCGGCGTGCGGTCGATGGACTGCGCAGCTGCTTTGAGTCGCTCACGGGTAGGGTCATCGAGTTTGACCCCAAGGGTGGTCGTCGCCATTTCTTATCCTCATTATTGCCACGGGCGTGGCCTAAGCTGGCGCCAAGATTAGCTGTAGGACAATCCGGGTGCAACCGGGTGCAACCCGATTTTTTGTAGGATCAGGTGCAACTCGTCTGACGACAAATCCTACACAGCAAGAATGGTCATACGAGGTGCGTTTTCTTCTGAAAAGCGCTGTGTTTGCTCCAAAAAGGAGCAAAAAACACGCTTTAGGCGAAATTGCATTACGGGGTGCAACTTGCAAATGAAAAATGGTTGCACCCGCTTCATGTTGTTGCATAGGATGCGCCGCCTGGGTGCAACCGCCTTATCCGGTGGTCGCAAGAGATAAAAACAAACGCCAGGGCACAACCATGGGCAATCCAATCACGATCACTTTCGTGATCTACATCGCGGCAATGGTGCTGATCGGCTTCGCGGCCTATCGCTCCACCAACAACCTCTCTGACTACATCCTCGGTGGACGTAGTCTTGGCAGCGTGGTGACCGCGCTCTCAGCTGGCGCTTCGGACATGAGCGGCTGGCTGCTGATGGGCCTGCCGGGCGCCATCTACATGTCGGGCCTTTCCGAGGCCTGGATCGCCATCGGCCTGACCGTCGGTGCCTACCTGAACTGGCTGTTCGTCGCTGGCCGTCTGCGTGTGCAGACCGAGCACAACGGTGACGCGCTGACCCTGCCGGACTACTTCGCCAGCCGCTTCGAAGACAACAGCGGGCTGCTGCGGATCATCTCGGCGATCGTCATCCTGGTGTTCTTCACCATCTATTGCGCCTCCGGCATCGTGGCCGGCGCACGCCTGTTCGAAAGCACCTTCGGCATGTCGTACGAAACCGCCCTGTGGGCCGGTGCTGCGGCAACCATCGCCTACACCTTCGTCGGTGGCTTCCTGGCGGTGAGCTGGACCGACACCGTGCAGGCCTCGCTGATGATCTTCGCGCTGATCCTTACGCCGATCATCGTGCTGATCTCCACCGGCGGCGTCGACACCACTTTCCTCGCCATCGAGGCGCAGAACCCGGCCAACTTCGACATGTTCAAGGGTGCGACCTTCATCGGCATCATCTCGCTGATGGGCTGGGGCCTGGGCTACTTCGGCCAGCCGCACATCCTGGCGCGCTTCATGGCAGCTGACTCGGTCAAGTCGATCGCCAACGCCCGCCGCATCTCCATGACCTGGATGATCCTGTGCCTGGCCGGTACCTGCGCCGTGGGCTTCTTCGGAATCGCCTACTTCTCGGCCAACCCTGAGCTGGCCGGTCCGGTCACCGAGAACCACGAGCGGGTATTCATCGAGCTGGCGAAGATCCTGTTCAACCCATGGGTTGCCGGTGTGCTGCTGTCGGCCATCCTGGCGGCGGTGATGAGTACCTTGAGCTGCCAGCTGCTGGTGTGCTCCAGCGCCCTGACCGAAGACTTCTACAAGGCCTTCCTGCGCAAGAACGCTTCGCAGGTCGAGCTGGTCTGGGTCGGTCGCCTGATGGTGCTGGCTGTGGCGCTGATCGCCATTGCCCTGGCTGCCAACCCGGATAACCGCGTACTTGGCCTGGTGGCTTATGCCTGGGCAGGTTTCGGTGCAGCGTTTGGTCCGGTGGTGCTGATCTCGGTACTGTGGAAGGGCATGACCCGCAACGGCGCCCTGGCCGGTATCGTCATCGGTGCGCTGACCGTGATCTTCTGGAAACAGCTGGATACCGGTCTGTACGAGATCATCCCAGGCTTCCTGTTCGCGACCATCGCGATCTTCGTGGTGAGCAAGCTGGGTAGCCCATCGAGCAGCATGGTTTCGCGCTTCGAGAAGGCCGACCAGGCTTACCATATCGGTAAGTGATGCGGGTTTGATCGTTGCCTGAAAAACCCGCACCTGTTCCAGGTGCGGGTTTTTTATTGGGTCGGGTTTGGCCTCATCGCGGGGCAAGCCCGCTCCCAGGTAGTTGCTTCATGGCGGCAGCGGGCAGCCGCTGATCACCGTCAGGCCTGACTCCTCAGGCGCGACAAGGTAAACTTGCCGACCTTGCAGGAGTTGCCATGAACTATCGTCACGCCTTCCACGCCGGCAACCACGCCGACGTCCTCAAACACATCGTGCTGACCCGCCTCATCGCCCTGATGTCGCGCAAGGAGCAGCCGTTCGCCTACATCGATACCCACGCCGGTCTCGGCCTGTACGACTTGCAGGGCGATCAGGCGACGCGCACCGGTGAATACCTGGAAGGTGTCGCGCGCTTGTGGAACCGCGATGATCTGCCGGCGAGCACGGCCGACTACCTGCGTGTCATCAAGCGTCTGAACCAGGATGGCGAGCTGCGCTACTACCCAGGCTCGCCAGAACTGGCTCGCCGGCTGATGCGTCAGCAGGATCGCGCGTTGCTCAATGAGAAGCACCCCGAAGACGGCCCGCTGCTCAAAGAGAACATGAAGAAAGACCCACGGGTCACGGTTCACCTGGGCGAAGGCTGGCATGTGCCGCGGGCGCTGCTGCCGGTGCAGGAAAAGCGCGCGATCATGCTGATCGACCCGCCGTTCGAGCAGGCTGACGAGCTCAAGCGCTGCACCGTGGCCATGAAAGAGGCGATTGGCCGCATGCGCCAGACGGTCGCGGCCATCTGGTACCCGATCAAGGATCAGCGTTCGCTGACCCGCTTCTATCAGGACCTGACCAGCACCGGCGCGCCGAAACTGCTGCGGGTCGAGCTCTATGTGCATCACCAGGACAGCCCGCAGGGCTTGAACGGCTCGGGCCTGGCCATCGCCAACCCGCCGTGGGGCCTGGAAGAAGAGCTGCGCGAGCTGCTGCCTTGGTTGGCCAAGGAGCTGGCGCAGACTGCTGGCAGCTGGCGCATGGACTGGCTGATCGCCGAGTAAAGCGCTCTGCATATCCCGTGGGAGCGGGCTTGCCCCGCGATGGTGTCAGCAGATCCACCACCATCGCGGGGCAAGCCCGCTCCCACGCCATCGCGCCGGGCCATCTTTGCGTTATAATCCCGCCCTTTAGCCGCCCTCCGCCCACGAGGCCGATGGCGCATCTCTACCGAATGAAGAGGCTAGACCCTTGGCATTGACGATTCTTGGCCTGTCCGGCGCCCTTAGCCATGACCCTTCCGCGGCCCTGTACATCGACGGCAAGCTGATTGCCGCCGCCGAAGAAGAGCGCTTCGTGCGTGACAAGCATGCGAAGAACCGCATGCCCTACGAGTCGGCGAAGTTCTGCCTGGAACAGGCTGGCATCAAACCGTCCGATGTGGACGTGGTCGCCATCCCGTTCGCCCCGATCAGCCTGTTCGGCAAGGCTCGCTGGCACTATGCCAAGCGCTACTGGTACGCCCCGGACCGCGCCCTCGACGCGATCCTGATGGGCAACCGCCGCTACAAGCGCTACCGCAAGAAGATCGTCTGGTGCCTGGAGCAACTGGGCTTCGACCCGAAAAAGGTCAAGATCGAGCCGGTCGAGCACCACCTGGCCCACGCCTCCAGCGCTTACCACTGCTCGGGCTTCAAAGAGAAGACCGCGATCCTCGGCATCGATGGCAAGGGTGAGTACGCCACCACCTTCTTCGGCTACGGCGAAAACGGCAAGATCCACAAGATCAAGGAATTCTTCGACCCAGACTC
>Ga0213821_1000413_pt1 | contig 26533 bp, 27 predicted proteins | sample MC6MC0909MG_FD_179894 | JGI IMG/M metagenome (GOLD analysis project Ga0213821, IMG submission 179894) | Enriched soil aggregate microbial communities from Iowa State University, Ames, United States - MC6-MC0909-MG | ecosystem: Environmental > Terrestrial > Soil > Unclassified | place: USA: Iowa...
ACTTCCAGAACTTCCGTGACTTCCATGACTTCCAGAACTTCCGTGACTTCCATGACTTCCGTAGCTTCCATAACTTCCATCGCTACCATGACTTCCAGAACTTCCGTGACTTCCGGAACTTCCATGGCTACCATGACTTCCAGAACTTCCGTAGCTACCATAGCTTCCATAACTTCCATCGCTACCATGACTTCCAGAACTTCCATGGCTACCCTTTTTCCCTTTTTTGAATTCAACGGGATTTTTGACTAAAAATTCTAATACCCCGTTTTCCTGTGCTTGAGATAATAATTCTTCCATGACTACACTCATATTCCTTTTGCACCACTTTCCCTAAATTTTATACTCATTGATAATTTATGGGGAAGAAGTGGAATTGGCTATAGACGAACATATATTTTTTTATTATTAACCAAATTCCCATAAACTGCACCATTGCTATGTGTAGAGCATACTATTCTAAAAAATATATATTTATAGGGGTATTTACAGTGCAAAAATATGAGATTTTTATTAATCCAAAGATGTTAAAGCAACTGGACAAGGATATTTGGATAAATAAGCATGTCCCTGCTGTCCTTAAAATAGGAACCAACCAATATTCAATTGGCCTTGTCTATCGAGGAAATGTAATTAGAAAGAAAAAAAAGAAATCCTATAATATCATTTTTCAAAACCCCTCTACTGTAAATGGAGCACATGAAATTCATCTGAATGCCGAATTTAATGATGTATCATTATGCCGGAATAAGCTCTCCCTTGATTTCTTTGACAGAATCGGTGTGATCTCGCCACATTCAAAACATATTCTTCTATATTTAAATGGCTTTTGTAAAGGAATTTACTTAGAGCTCGAATCCTTCGATCAATATCTTTTACAAAAAAGAAATTTACCGATGGGCCCAATTATCTACGCAACCAATTATCATGCTAACTTCTCCCTACTTAACCCGAAAAAAAAATTAAAATCAAATTTGACCGAGGGATATACGATTAAATATGGTGAAAAAAAAGACCTTTCCAATTTAGAAAACTTGATTGCCATGACAAATACTTTAAGTAATGAGGACTTTGAAAAACAAATAACACAGTTCCTCGATGTCAATCAATATTTATCGTGGCTGGCAGGTGTGGTTTGTACCCAAAATTTCGACGGTTTTATCCATAATTACGCACTTTATCAACGTAATGATACTGGGGCTTATGAAATCACACCATGGGATTATGATGGAACTTGGGGTAGAGATCTTCATGGAAAACCGCTCGACCATGACTATGTACCCATATCCGGCTATAATACCTTAACTGGAAGATTGCTTTATTTTCCTCATTTTAAAAAGAAATATCGTGACATACTTTCGTCCATTTTAGATAAAGACTTTACTGTTGAAACACTAACAGGGATTATTGACGAGCTTTTTCAAAGATTAACGCCAAACCTTCATCTGGATCCGTTTATTAAAGCAAGTGCTGAAACTCTTGAGCACGAAAAAGAATTTATGATCGATTTTATCCAGAATAGAAGTGGTTATTTAAAACAACAAATGATAAAGCTCCAATGAAGAAAAGTATATGGTTAAAAATCATATACTCTTTCTACCTTCTTTTCACCTTATCAATGAAAAAAAATGCTACTTAATAAGTACAACATCACCCCGTAATACATATAGATGCAGTGTATATGTTTATTTTATTTAGAGGAGGATAATTCTTTTATGGATAGAGAAATGATGAGTCGACTTGTGGATAAAACAATCAGGGTTGATCGTGGAGGACCTGAAAGTAGAATCGGAAAATTACTTGCTGTATTTGAAGATTATTTTGTCTTATTAACAGAAAGCGATGGAGTGGTTTACTATACGACGAACCATATCAGAAGTCTTACAGAAAGTTCTAAAGATATAATGAAATTTGGAATAAAAGTTCCGAAAAAATTAGAATACAAGACTGCTGATAACTTTCATAAGCTCCTAGAAAGCATCAGGTTCCAATGGGTAAAAATAAATCGCGGCGGTTCTGAGTCATTAGAAGGTGTACTCAGTGATGCAAATAAAAACTATGCTTCACTAATCGTAAAAGATGAAGTGGTACGTTTTTCCATGAAGCACATTCGAAACATTAGCTATGGCTTAGTGGTTGAAAATACAAAAAGTGATAGCTATGAGAATTCCAATGTTAACGATAGTGAAAGTAGCGATTGATAACGATTAGCCATTACGTCACTTCTCCAAACAGAGGTGCAACCCATTATCTCAGAAGGAGGTTGAAAAATGGGGTCAGAGAAATTTTCAGCTGCATTGGATTTATTAAAAGGATTTAACGTAAATCTCTATGTAGATGAAGAAGTATTTAAAGGAACGCTAATTGGTGTCGAATCAGATCATGTGGTCTTGGAAACTGAAAATAAATACATCTTTTATTATAACATTGATAAAATTCAGGCGATCACAAAAAACACCAAGCAGTTCCAGCCTGAGAAAACGACATCAGAATTTCAAAAAACTCAAAGATTAACAGACCTTTTACGTTCATTCCTACATTCTTGGGTAACAATCTTATGTACTAACAAACAAAGATTTAGCGGAGTTTTAAGTGAAATTGATACAGATTTCGCTACTTTAATTAATGGTGAAGATCGAATTTATATTAAATTAACATATGTATCCAATATCTTAAAGGGGGTTATTAAAGAAGAGAATCTAAAACCGGAAGAGACAAAAGAAAAAGAGCAAAACAAAAATGAGACTAAGAATAATGAAAACGAAGAAAAAGATGAACTAAATGAAACCTGCCAAACTACAGTAAACAAAACAAAAAACAAATCAAAGCAAACTGCAATATCGGAAAGTACTACTTTTGAAAAGAAAGAAAAAACTACTGCCTACCGTGAATACTCTGAAAAGCAACCAACTGTGGCTGAAGCAGAGGATATTATTGAACCTATCAATACCATTGCTAGGTCACATCCGATTAATAAAGAAGATCCAGTTACACTACAGATAGATGATCATACTTCCAAAAGTAGAAATCGAGAGACCTCTGTAGAAACAGGGTACAAAGAAACAACTGATATGAAAAAACCAAAAAATGAAAAAAATAAAAAAGAGAAAAAGAATGATGAACCAATTATGAGCAAACCGAAACCAATTGAACCAGCAAAGGAAATGAAACCTGTCAAGGAAATGAAACCTGTCAAGGAAATGAAACCTGTCAAGGAATCAGTCAATAAAGTGGAAACGAAGCCTGCTGCCAAATTGCCATCACCAAAGAAAGAATCAAAACCTTCAAAATCTCAAGAACCAACAACCACAACCAAACCTGTTCTATCTCAAATTACTGCCCCTAGAAAAACTGAAGATACCAAAAGTGAAAGGGTTGTAAACGACACTAAAAATGTTTGGGAACAAAAAGATGAGGCAACAAGGGTCTATCGCTTTTCCGGTGAACCGGTTATCCCCGATAAAGAGCGTGTTTATCCTTTTGCCGGATGGCCAAATAGAAACAAAAGAACGTAAAGATTTTAACCTCGGATCTCTTTTTGTCATGAAGAAAACATTTTTGGCCCTATTTATCTTCAGTTTCTTGGCAGCATCCCCAATTCCTTTTACAAATATGAGCTGGGCAGTTTTTTCATTTTGAAATATTATTTGAAATTATTCAATTAAGCCCTTCTCTTTTTGTAAATGGAAAAAATCAAGGAAAGGATGTGAGTAAATGAAATTAAAAGAAAATATCGGCAAGTATATTAAACTTGAGATCTCTGGAAAGAAGTTCATCAGCGGATTGTTAGTTGTTATTGGCAGTGATCTATGGGTGGTATTTAATGGCAAAGACTATTTTTACATTCCGACCGTTCATATCCAAAACTGGAAATTTTTAAAACAGGATGAAATTACAGAAATTAGTATTAATGATGAACAAATACCGATTTTTAATCATAATGAAGAGTCATCATTAAGAAAAACTCTTAATTTGGCAAAGGGTATTTATACAGAAATCTATGTAACAAGTAAACAAGCATTGCACGGTTATATTATTAGCATTATGAATAACTACTTTGTCTTTTACTCCCCTATTTACAAAACAATGTTTATTTCCCTTAACCATTTAAAGTGGTTAATACCTTATACGAATAATCAGCGGCCTTACGGTCTAAATAATGCAAGTCTTCCAGTAAACCCAAGTAATATTACATTTGCTCGATCATATGAAGTACAAATTGATAAGTTAAAAGGAGAATTGATTGTCTTTAATATCGGGGATAATGAGAATGTAATCGGTAAAATTCAAGGAATAAAGAATAATTATGTTGAATTAATCGGAGCAAACGAGGAACCAATTTATATTAATCTGCAACATATAAAAACAGTTCATATGACCTAAGTGTTGGTCATTTTTTGGGGCTGATTTTGAAACAAGCTTTATACATTTCAAAAAGAGTGTCACGTGTGACACTCTTTTTGAGTAGATTAATTGGATTCTTGAAACCTATTTAACTATTTGTTTTTCACATAAACAGTTTCCGACTTCTCCCTCATACGGAAAGTTAGTAGTTCAAATGAGATTCCATAAAGGAACGTAACAAGGAACATGGATCCAATCATATCAAAGATTACATGCTGTTTGACAAAAAGTGTCGAGATAATTATGAAGGAACCTGAAATATGAATACACAAAGTGTTCAGTAGATGTTTATTCTTGATATGCAGCGATGCCAGCATGACAGCAAAGGTCGTAAGCACATGTATACTTGGAAAACAATTAAATGGGCGATCCTTTGTGTAAATCCACTGAACAAGATTGTTTAAGAAATTGTCGCTGACTATAGTTGGTCTTGGGACTGTTGTTTGGAAGAAGAAGTAAATCACAAAGCATATTAACTCGGCAATCACAATCAGCAACAATGTTTTAATGTATACTTTTGTATCCTTAAAGCAAAAGTAAATTAAATAACAGAACATATAAGCATACCATAGGATATAAGGAATAATAAAAATCGGTAAAAATGGAATGGCTTGATCGATTGAGGTTGAAATATCCATAGCTTTTTGTGTTCGATTATTTAATAATTGATAAATCACGGCAAGAAGCGGAATTACCAACAAAAATAATAGGTAGGGAGATTTTTTTAATATTTTGTTCACGTATACCCCCCTTTTTAAACAGTATATTTACAAAAACTAAGATTACTAGAAGAAGAAATTGTCGAATTTACTTAATAATACCATAATTACAATGAAAATACATAATTTGGTGTCAGGCACCACTCGTGGACAGTTCGCATTATTTGTCCGCTCTGGGTGGACAGTAGGAGCCGTTTTTTTGTTTTGCTTAAAGTTTTGGATGCAGCCGCTCTGCCTCGTAAATTATCTTATTCATTAGTTCACGAACGGTTAATTTTTTTGCTAATCTTGGGCTCTGTCCTGACCATAGTGACAAATGCCTAGTTGTTCCCTTTGCGGCAGAGGTCTTTCTAATTGCTTTCGTCAGTTCGTTTTGCAGTGGATAATCTGGCAGGACTTCTTCATAGTGTTTCGTCAATTCTATAAAGCTGTTATGTAGACCTCGAGCCATTTTTCCTGAAAATGCTTTGGTTAATACGACCTGGTCCTCCGATGCTTTCATGATTGCCTCTTTGTAGAGGTTATTTGCCCCGCTTTCTTCACAAACGAGGAAGGCAGTTCCCATCTGTACCCCAATAGCTCCGAGGCATTTTGCTGCCATTATTCCCCTGCCGTCCATAATACCTCCTGCCGCAATTAGTGGAAGGCTAATTACATCAGCAGCCTGGGGAATGAGAGACATCAACCCTATTAAGCTTTCGCTATCCTTACCGTAGAATGTACCTCGATGGCCGCCCGCTTCTGCACCTTGAACAACAACGGCATCCATACCGGCATTTTCAATCATTAGAGCTTCCATTACAGTGGTAGCGGTTCCAATTAAAAAGATTGATAATTCCTTTAGCTTCGATACGATTTGAGCTGATGGAATACCAAAGGTGAAGGAACAGATAGAAATTTTTTCTTCTATTATTATTTTTAATAGTTCCTCGTATGTTTTTATGTCCTGTTCAAAGGTTGGAAGAGTTGGTTCTTCTTCAATCTGTAATTCTTCCCGTATCGGTTGTAATAAAGCATTAGCTGTATGTAGCTTCCTCGCATCGGCCGTATAGCTGGTTGGGACAAATAAATTGACCCCGAAGGGCATATCAGTTAACCTGCGTATTTCACATATTTGATTACGTAATTGGTCAGGACTCAAATATCCTGCACCGATCATTCCAAGCCCACCAGCATTTGAAACGGCTGCCACTAATTCTGAGGTTGTTGGCCCTCCAGCCATCGGTGCCTGGATGATTGGATAAATAATGTTTAATACCCTTGTTAAATCATTTTCCCACATACTTTCCACCGCCTTCTATATTTTATGCCCCTGTTTGTTTTCTGGTAAATCCGTGGTACCTGGTTCCTTGGAATGTTAGCTCTCCGACATCGCCTTCTGCCAGCTGTCCATATTGACGTCCATTGACCCCAAATTCCATTCTGTCACCACTTTCTACCTGAAAAGTTACATAATACCATGTACTTGAATGATGGTCATTCCCACCGCCACTTACTTCCGTTCTTTTCGACACCACAATAGCATTTACATTTAAGCGTGGCTGCTTATTATTGTTACTCCAATTGCTAATTCCTTTAAAAATGGTAAATAAAATAATTCCAGCAATTAAAATAAAAAATATTGGGAAAATGAATTGCATGATACTAAACATATCGAACCCCTCATTAAAATCCATCCCTTTAGCCCCCTTTTATCTTGATCTTTTCTTTAGTTTATAAATACGTATTATTATAGAATTTCGTTTCAAGTTTTATAAATACTTATTAATGTAGCCACTTCACCACGACTAAAGAATAAAATCTTAAAAGAAAATTTTCCCATGTACTCGTCTACTATAAACTCTGGGTTTCTTCGGGGCAAGAATATTCAAAAATTCTTTTCGATTAAAAATTCCGATATGTTCTGAATAAAATCATATGCTATGCTTAATCCATACATTAAAAAATAAGCGTTTTTAATAAGTTGGTGATAAAGTGGAACGGATCATTTTATTTGATGGTGTTTGTAATCTTTGCAACAGCAGTGTGAAATTTATTATGAAAAGGGATCCAGCTGGAAAGTTTAAATTTGCCTCCCTTCAAGGTGAAGTAGGTCAAAAATTATTAAAAAAGCATGGCATAAATACTGATATTAACAGCTTTGTTTTGATTGAGAATGGAAAAATATATATGAAATCAAATGCGGCTTTATTCGTCGGCAAACAATTAAACGGAGCTTGGAAACTTGCACCGGTTTTCTTCATCATCCCTCGATTCATTCGTGACTATCTATACGATATCATTGCGAAAAATCGATATAAATGGTTTGGAAAAAAAGAAAGCTGCATGCTCCCATCACCAGAATGGAAAAGCAGATTCTTAGAATAATCGATAAACAATATGGTGACTAACACCATTTCTACTACCTAAATCTATTTTATGGTGCCTGACACCATTACTACTACAAACACCTATTTAATGGTGACTAACACCCTAATTCGAACTTATATTTTATTCCATTTAGCATACATTTTATTAAAACTATTTTATTCAGCAGGAGGCTCTAAATGGATATTTTTGTTAGGAAAGGGGATTCATTATGGCGTTACAGCCAGTTGTTTAATATCAAGTTACAGCTAATTAATGATTCAAATAGGAATATTCAAACTAGCAGTCTCTCAATTGGTCAGCTGGTGCGAATCCCTGGCTTTGTTGCCCAAGATTACCTGATTCGGCAAGGGGACTCTTTATGGAGAATTGCTCAAAATCGCAAACTTCCTCTTGAAGCGATTCTTTTGGTTAACCCTAACATAAATCCCAATAATCTAAAAGTTGGGCAAACAATCAAAATTCCGTTGCGAATTACATGGAGATTAGTGAATGGCGCGCAAAACTACGATTACAAGATGTTGATGAACGATATTAATCGGTTACAAGGAGTTTATCCTTTTTTACAGGCCCCTTCAATTGGAAATACCGTTCTTGGAAGAAGCATTCCAGAAATCCTCATTGGAAACGGCAGTAAAAACGTTCATTATAACGGTTCATTTCATGCGAATGAATGGATTACCACACCAGTCATCATGACCTTTATAAATGATTATTTATTGTCACTGACAAATCAAAATACCATTCGCGGTCATTCCACCTCCCGTTTTTACGAACAAAGCAACTTGTCCATTGTACCGATGGTAAATCCAGATGGTGTTGATCTCGTTTTACATGGGCCGCCCGCAAATGAAACTTGGAAACAGGAAGTGATTGAAAACAATAAAGGCAGCATGGACTTTTCGGGATGGAAAGCAAATATAAGAGGCGTCGACCTGAATGACCAATTTCCCGCCCGATGGGAGTTAGAGAGAGCGAGAAATCCTGATCACCCTGGGCCTAGAGATTATGGAGGTGATAAACCTTTATCTGAGCCAGAAGCAATCGCCATGGCTGAGCTAACAAGAAAGAGTGATTTTGCGATAGTACTAGCCTTCCATACACAGGGGGAAGAAATTTACTGGGGTTTTGAAAATGCCGAACCACCGGAGTCGGAGGTCATTGTAAAAGAATTTAGCAGAGTTAGCGGTTATGAGCCCGTCAAAACAATTGAAAGTTATGCAGGATACAAAGACTGGTTTATCCAGGACTGGCGGCGGCCGGGCTTCACCGTCGAGATTGGCAGAGGAGTCAATCCCCTTCCTATATCACAATTTGATGAAATCTATCAAAAAACTCTTGGAATATTCTTAGCGGGAATTTACATGTAGAATAGCTAAAAAGGAGGCCTGAAATTATCCCAGCCTCCTTTCCTTATGTTTTCATTAAGCTTTTTGAAGGTTAAGATCCCAAATCACACCGAAAGCATCTTTGACTTTCGCGTATTTCGCTCCCCAGAAGGTATCCTGCAGCTCCATATGGACCGTACCTTTTTCCCTTAAGGCATCATAAACCTTTTGAATTTCCTCTTGACTTTCAAATTCAAGTGCCAAGGAAATATTATTACCCACTTCTACCCTATTACCTGGAAATGCATCCGAGACCATAATAAACAAATCATCCTTTTTAAATTGGTCATGGATAATTCGATCATTAGCTTCTGGCGGTGTTGGATAGTCTGCTTCGCCATAAGTTTGGAGGTTTAATATTTCCCCACCAAAAACTTTACGATAATACTCTAAAGCTTCTTTTGCTTTTCCGTTGAACATTAATTATGGTGTTGCTTGCCCCTTCATGTTAAACACTCCCTCATAATCAGTAACCTCTTAATTATTTACAATACTTCCCTAATATGGAATTGATTTATTAAAAACTAACATCCTTGTCCAAAATCACTTCTCTTAGAGGCATTTCCATTGGCATCGTATAAGGCATTAAAGAAAATGAAATCCCATCCAATTGGTCTGGCAGCCGTGGTATGACCAGGAATTCCACCTTTGTTCTCCCATCACTTCCATGTGAACCGTGCCTATTTACCTGATATTCTTTCTTCCCATTAACCTCTAATATCAAATGTGAACGTACGATGCCAACATTCTTGTCTTTATCAAGCTTTTCAATTTCAAGAAAAACGACACTCCCATTTTCATGCTGCATTGAGTGAGTAAGAACATATTCAAACTCCCCCACGACTGATTTTTTCATAATTGGTATTACATTAAGGAGCTCCCCAGGGCCATCATGTGTAAAAGAATCCGGCCCTTCATTTATACTGTGCATCAACCAGCTAATTTGTGGAATTTCCATATCATATCGTTTAGCCCATTCTTCCATCAGCTCCATCGGCGGGAAAAAGCGTGTCCCATTCGCCATAATCTTTCGATCGTGTAACAGACGGATCAGATTGTTGTCAATCTCTTTAAATGATTCATTATATTCGTTACGTACTGGTCGAAATTCAGCCCAACCCATTACTATATCCCTCCAAAATTCATCCTCATATTACTTATATTACCAATTTAGTCCATTATTAAATAATGATTAAAAAAAAGAACCTTCGAAATAAATTCAAAGGTTTAAACGAGAACTTACAGTTCTATGGTAAGTTCTCAACATTAGGAGGTCTAAACTCAGAAGAATTTAAACAATTATATTTTATCATTTTCATAATATTCATTCAATAGTTTAAAGCTGTAAAGGGAAAAAGTAATCCAAAAGACATAGATATTTTAATTTTGTCCCTACCTAAGCAGTATTACATTGTAATAGGAAAAACTCGAAAATTCTATCGACAAATACATTAAGCAGTTATCACAAATTTATGAAAGGCAGCAATTAGTGATTGATTTTTAGGTTGAAAAATTGCAAAAAAGAACATTAATTTTAATATATCATATTTCTTTCTTGCTTTTTTGTCCAGAAAATTCACATTCTTCTTCTCCTTACACTAAAATACTGCCTAAACAACCAACATTCCATTTTGAATGAATACAATTATTCAAATGAATTAGCCTATACATGATAAAAAAACATTTCTTTGTTGACAGACATGTATATACAAGTTAAAATGAAACCGTAACCAAAACTTGTATATACAAGCGAACTCGTTAATTGAAAACGTACACATCGACTGTATATAAAAATTAGGTCAAATACTGGGAGTAATCCCATTTTACAGGGGGAAAGAAAGATGACCAAATACACAGATCCTTCGAAAGATCTTTTAGAACACATTGGGGGTAAAGAAAACATAGCAGCCGTTACCCATTGTGTTACAAGAATGAGATTTGTTTTACATGATCCAAGCAAAGCAGACATAAAAGAAATTGAGTCTATTAAGCTTGTAAAGGGCACATTTACTCAAGCCGGACAATTCCAAGTCATTATCGGAAATGAAGTCTCCAGCTTTTACAACGAATTTGTGAAAATTTCCGGAGTAGACGGTACATCCAAAGAAGAAGCAAAAGTGGCAGCAAAACAAAATATGAACTGGCTACAACGGATGATTGCTCATCTTGCAGACATTTTTACACCACTAATTCCTGCCCTCGTAGTCGGCGGTTTAATCCTCGGCTTCAGAAATGTAATCGGTGACATCAAATTAATGGATGGCGGTACCAAAACCATTATCGAGGTATCCCAATTCTGGGCCGGTGTTCACTCGTTCCTATGGCTGATTGGTGAAGCTGTATTCCACTTCCTTCCTGTCGGTATTACTTGGTCGGTCACAAAGAAGTTGGGCGGTTCACAAATTCTAGGTATCGTCTTAGGGATCACACTTGTATCACCACAATTGATGAACGCTTATGGCGTAGCAGGTGCAAAAGACATTCCAGTATGGGATTTCGGCTTTGCCCAAATTAAGATGATCGGTTATCAAGCTCAAGTAATCCCTGCGATTTTAGCCGGATTATTACTAGCTTTCTTAGAAACTAGACTTCGCAAAATAGTTCCAAATTCAATATCAATGATTGTTGTACCGTTCTTTGCATTAATTCCAACAGTATTAATCGCTCATACAGTATTAGGCCCTATCGGCTGGAGCATCGGTTCTTGGATTTCTCATGTTGTCTATTCTAGTTTAACATCTTCATTTGGCTGGGTATTTGCGGCAATCTTCGGATTTGCTTATGCGCCACTTGTTATAACAGGCCTGCACCACATGACAAATGCGATTGACCTTCAGCTTATGAGTGAGCTTGGCGGAACAAACCTATGGCCAATGATTGCCCTATCCAATATTGCTCAAGGTTCAGCAGTTCTTGCAATGATTTATATTAACCGTAAAAATCAAGAAGAAAAGCAAGTTTCTATTCCTGCTGCCATCTCTTGTTACCTTGGAGTTACAGAGCCGGCCATGTTCGGTATTAACTTGAAATACGGCTTCCCATTCCTTGCTGCGATGATCGGTTCAATGGTTGCCGCTGTTATATCCGTGGGTAGTGACGTCATGGCTAACTCAATTGGTGTCGGTGGTCTTCCAGGATTCCTTTCCATCCAGCCGCAGCATATGATGATGTTTGCGATTGCCATGGGTGTAGCCATTGTCGTACCATTCATTCTGACAATCATATTTGCTAAAACGGGTATGAATAAATTTTCTTTTAAAAAATAAAAGCGGAATCGTGGAATGGAACTCTTTGACTTATCTTAGGGAAAAGTGCGAAGTACACTTACTGCTTGAGTTGGACAATTCGTCGGAAATTTATTCTTGCTAAACATAAAATAGTAACCAAAACTCCTATTAAGGAGGGAGCTCACCTCCCTCCTTTTCCCCATTAGAGAACTCAATATATTTAGGAAGGTGTTTGAAATGTCAACAGCATGGTGGAAAAAAGCAGTCGTTTATCAAATCTATCCAAAAAGCTTTAATGACACGACAGGAAAAGGTACCGGTGATATCCAAGGCGTTATTGAAAAACTAGACTATTTAAAAGAACTTGGAGTAGATGTCCTCTGGCTCACTCCAATCTATCAATCTCCACAACGTGATAACGGTTATGATATTAGCGATTACTATTCGATTCACGAAGATTATGGAACAATGGAAGACTTTGACAAACTTCTAGCTGAAGCACATAAACGCGGCTTAAAAATTTTGATGGATATCGTTATTAACCATACTTCTACAGAGCATGATTGGTTCAAACAAGCTAAATTCTCCAAGGATAGTCCCTACCGTGACTTCTATATTTGGAAGGATGGCAAAAATGGCGAGCCGCCGACAAACTGGGAATCTAAATTTGGCGGATCTGCTTGGGAGTATGATGAAACGACAGAACAATATTATCTGCATTTGTTCGATGTTACACAAGCAGATTTAAACTGGGAAAATGAAAAGGTTCGCGAAACATTATACGAAATGATGCACTTTTGGCTAAAAAAAGGTGTCGATGGCTTCCGTTTGGATGTCATTAATTTAATTTCAAAAGACCAGCACTTCCCTCTAGACGACAGTGATGGACGCAAATTTTATACAGACGGACCAAGAATCCATGAATTTTTACATGAAATGAACGAAAAAGTCTTCTCTCAATACAACATCATGACGGTTGGGGAAATGTCTTCTACTTCCATTGATAATTGCATTAAATACACCAACCCTGAGCAAGAAGAATTGAATATGACGTTCAGTTTCCATCACTTGAAGGTTGATTATCCAAATGGCGACAAATGGACTAAAGCAGATTTTGATTTTCAATCGTTGAAACAGATTTTGTCAATATGGCAAGTAGAAATGAATCAAGGCGGCGGTTGGAATGCCCTTTTCTGGTGTAATCATGACCAGCCCCGAGCTGTCTCCCGTTTCGGGGATGACGAGAAGTATCACAAAGAATCAGCCAAAATGCTGGCTACCGCCCTTCATATGATGCAAGGAACCCCTTATATTTATCAGGGGGAGGAATTCGGAATGACAAACCCCAAATTTAACACAATCGCCGATTATCGCGATGTCGAATCCTTGAATATTTTTAATATCAAAAAAAATGAAGGATTGACTGAACCAGAAATTATTGAAATCCTAAAACAAAAATCTCGCGACAATTCAAGAACTCCTGTACAGTGGAATGCCGGCAAAAACGCGGGCTTCACGACCGGAACACCTTGGATTCAAACGGCAGCAAACTTTAAAGAAATAAATGCGGAAAATGCCATACAAGATCCAGATTCTATTTTTTATCACTATCAAAAGTTAATTAGACTAAGAAAAGAATATGACGTGATAACCGATGGTGATTTCGAGCTAATCTTTGATCATGATGAAGAGATTTTTGCATATGTAAGAACAAACGAATCGGAAAAATTACTAGTCATCAATAATTTTTATGACAAAGCAAAGACAATCTCCCTCCCTAAGCAATTAAAACTTGAAGACTATAAGAGCAAGATGTTACTCTCTAATTATGACGATTCTGCCCAGCTAGGAAAGGATATTCTACTAAGGCCGTATGAGTCAATTGTGTACCACTTGAAAAAATGAACGGAGATTTCATTATGACAAATAAGTACCTAACCATCTATAACAGTATTGTCGAGCAAATAAAAAGTGGAGAAATTCCACCGCAGACGCTTCTTCCCTCTGAAAACGAATTAAAGGACCAATTCGACACATCAAGGGAAACCATTCGAAAGGCGTTAAATCTGCTCTCACAAAATGGCTATATTCAAAAAGTTAGAGGAAAAGGTTCGATTGTCATTGACATAAGCAAATTTGATTTTCCGGTTTCAGGTTTAGTAAGCTTTAAAGAACTGGCAAGCAAAATGGGCAGTAAACCGAAAACGATCGTCAACGAGTTATCGTTAATCAAGCCTGATGGCTTTATTCGGCAGCAGCTCCAGCTTGGAAGTAAAGACCTTGTCTGGAAAGTCGTCCGCACGCGAGAAATGGGCGGCGAGAAAATCATTTTAGATAAGGATTTTTTATCTAACAAGTACGTCCCTTCTTTAACTGAAGAGATCTGTGCCGACTCGATATATCAATATCTTGAAAATGAATTAAACTTAACCATAAGCTTTGCAAAAAAAGAAATTGTCGTGGGCGAACCTACTACAGAAGATCGTACCTTGCTTGATCTCGAAGGCTTTCACAATGTGGTCGTCATCAAAAACTATGTTTACTTGGATGATGCTACACTTTTCCAATACACAGAATCTCGACACCGCCCTGATAAATTTCGATTTGTTGACTTCGCGAGAAGAACACACTGATCTTAAATCCAAAGAGGAGCCACCTTTTATTAAGTAGTTCCGATAACGTGGAGAAAAAACCAAATCACAGTATAAAAAACGTATGATTTAGCAACAGAAATTACACCATTAATAACAGTATATTTAGCATATAAAAAAGGCTTGGGGTAATCCAAGCCTTTTTTATATGCAATGTATAAGTCTGATTCAACAAAGGCACCTTTAGTTAATAGGGGTTAATAGAAATCGACGAAATATAAGACCGGTATTGCATCAACATCGTAGTAAACTGCCCTTTAGCTGAATAACAAAAAAGAGGAACGCCAAAGCAATCACCTCTTGATGTAAAGCCCCCGTTAGGTGTAAAAGTGAGATTCCATTGGTTTATTGGCATAATGATTCTACTTTTTTCTCAAATTCAATATTTTCTTCAAAGTACACACCATTAAACTTTAATAGCTTAAAGTCGCCAATTTCTTTTTCATTACGGTAAGCTTTAACTATGTAACCGTCGTAAATTAAAAGGAGTTCTCTATCCTCTTGATTTTCGTCAAGAATAAATTTTATTTTTTTAACTTTATCTATCCATTTATTAATGTCCTCAATGTTAGTTATTTCAATAAGTTTGCCATCTTTTTCTTTTACTTCGATTTTTGTTATGTAATTAGCTGGATAAATTGACTCAAAAGAAACACCTTCTTCTTTTTTTTGACAAGAAATCTGAGTCACTATTAAAACTAGTAAACAAGCGTACAAAAGAAACCTTCTCAAGGAACTTTCCTCCTCCATCCCTAAAAACCACACATTTTATTTGATAGACGATTATGGAATTTGAAAAGTTCCATTCCCTCCTTGTTCAACTAACCTCCCGTTAGCTGAATAAGAAAAAGCCACCAAGAATTTTTGGCAGCTAGATCTTAGATTCTTGCCCTCAATAGGTCAAATTCAAACTTCACAATTCCATCTGAAGCATTCCTTATTTCAGAACCCATATTCAGGGTTGGAATGACATTCCATCACTTTTTTACTTTTATTTTCTTGGGTATGGTCGTCCAGTACATTGGGTCTTCTAAGCCAAGTCGCCAAATCCCGATTCCCCGCAAGTTATATTTTTCTACAAGGTCTAGCTTAAACCGCAAACTGTAGCTATTCTCAAACCAAGCCTCGTGGTTATGATGTTTTTGATCTACGTAACTGAAATGAGGTGTTTGCGAACGGGAGTCCCATAAAACTTTAGCTTTATATTTTGTTTTCTGTTCCATTAACAGTGCATAGGAGCTATACAAGGCTTTGTTTGCTGTAGTATCCCAGTCCCATCCATAACCAGCGATACCGAGTAAAATTTTTGATGGTGGAACTCCATGTTTCAAAGCATAACGAATCGTTGCTTCTGTCCAATTGACTGATGCTGTTGACCCGGGTTTTGTTCTTGGGTTGTGTTCATCGTAGGTCATAATCATTAACCTATCTGCATATAGACCAAGCTTTTCGTAATCAAACCACGGTGACCAGGGATTAGCACGGGAATCACCCGTGTTTGCCGGGACTGAAACTGTAACGACCTTTCCATCACGATGGAGAGCATCAGACAATTTTTTTATCAACAGACTAAAGGAATCTCGGTCTGTCAAATACAAATTTTCCATGTCAATATTAATACCGTCATATTTAAACTGATTCATTTCATTGCGTAAGCTCTGAATGAAAACAGTGCGGTTTTTATCGTTATCGAGTACATTACTCGCTACCTGCTTGCCCTTCTCCACGGATTCATATAAAAGATTATGTACAACCATATATACCTTCAGGTGTTTTTTATGAGCACTCTGAATAACCTTTCTCTTATGATCTGCTGTAACGGAATCTATAAGGCTTCCTGGACGTTTATCATCAAGCTTATACCAAAAGGGTGCAATGATGCTTAAACTGGTAAATTGCGAGTTAACTGTAGGTTGAGAACCTGGCAACGTTCCTTCCTGTTCTGTGTAGAAACCTAAAACCTCGCGAGGAGTTTTATTCGTACTGTAATTTTCATCTTTTCTTTGTGACTGACTGCAGGAAGACATTAGTATAAAGACCATACTTAAAGAAATGATGGTGAATGACCGATAACAATTTTTTGCCATATTACACCTTCTTCTAATTTGTATATTTCTTAAGTTGATTAGAAAAGTGGCAACTTATACACGAATTGACTTTCCCCCTTAAAGGATCGGGAAAAAGACCACCACAAGTTAATTTAAGTAGTTCGGTTTTGAAGTACAAAAACGCATTTAAAAGGCAAAATCGAAACAGAATTAGCAACCGAATTAACATTGTAAATAATATTAAAATTTGCATAAAAAACGCTCAGAGTGAGCGTTTTTTTTATAATATTTATTCAATTAAAGCCCCCGTTCAATAAGGAATGACTTTTATTTTCATTATTGTAGATTTTTCTTCATAAGAGATGCTACTTGTATATTATCTTGTTGAGAAGTGTTTTCTAGATGCTTAATAATTAATTCTTGTCGTTCCACAGGATGATTTTGACTTAATTTAGCTTTTGCATCAATTTTTGTGATTTTTATTCTGAACGCTACAATTCCTTTACTCATTCCTTCGATAAAACTAGGTTCAACATCATTTAAATTGTATGGACTATCAGGGCTTTCATATTTATTTACCAAGTCATTTAACGAGTCAAATATTACTTTTCTATCTTCGACAATCTCCATCTTTCCATATAAATGGATAGACACATAATTCCAGGTAGGTACTGCTTTAGTTGTTTCGTACCAAGTAGGTGAAATATAACAGTGGGGACCTTGGAAAACCGCAAGGACTTGTTGGTTTTCAGCATCATTCCATTGTTCGTTCGGACGAGCAAAATGACCATATAAAGCATTTTCAGATTTATTTAATATCAGTGGTAGATGCGTAGCGTAGGGTTCTCCTTTATGATGGGAAAATAAGGTTGAAAAACCATATTTTTCAATAAAATCATAAATAACTTCTTCATCATCAATTTTAAAATGTTTAGGTATATACATAATAATTCACCTTTCAAAAAAATTATATGAGTGTTTTGGTCATTATAAAGTCCATTTGTTCTTCATCACCCATATAAAATGAGTGGGCTCCAGTTTGAACAAACCCCATTTTTTTATAAAAAGCAATAGCATTTTCATTTTTATCCCATACGCCTAGCCAGATTTTCTCTTTATTACGTTCCATAGCAATTTCCATAGCTTTATTTAGCAGATATTTACCAAGCCCATGTTTTTGAAATTTGTTCTTTATATAAATCCTCTCGATTTCAAGTGATTCATTACCCATTTCTTCAGACTGAGCATCATTGGTATTGACCTTTAAATATCCAGCGACTTCATTATTAAAATAAACAAAAAAGAATTGCGAAGAAAAATTGGATAATTCTTTTTCTAATTGTTTTAAGTTAAATGCCCTTCCCAAATAGGAAATCATATTTTCGGGTGAATTCTGATGCTTAAATGTCTCATTAAATGTTTCATAACTAATTTCTTGAAGTTTGCGTAAATCTTCAAGGGTACACTTTTTTATATTTATAGTCATTTAAATATGTCGCTCCTTTTATATAATCAATAATCTCTCTTGTTTCCCTTTTTTACAAATTCCCAGTCTATTTCAATATTTTTTCTAACTCTTTGAAGAAGATTAAAAATAGTTTCTACTTCTGTTTCGGAAAATCCAGATAATGCGACCATATTGGAATAATCATTTTCTCTTCTTATGAAAGGATAAACATTTTTCCCTTTCACTGTTGGAAAGAGTTTTTTAATTTTTTGGTTATCTTGATCGTCTTTCTTTTCAATAAAGCCATTCATTTCAAGTTTTTTTATAGCACGAGATGCTGTTGTTCGATCTACTTTTATCTTCTCAGCTAACTTTTCTTGAATGATTCCTGGGTTTTCACATATTCGCACAAGGTACAAATACTGCCCTTTTGTAAGGTCATATTCTTTAAATTCTATATTACTTATAGAATCTAATGCCCTTGCTATCATTCCAATTTCACGAAGAATTTCCTTCATAAGTACCTCCTTAATACATATTTTTGTTGCGAATGCAATAAAAATGGCATATATTAAATTTATCTTAACTTTGTTGCATTTGCAATAAAAAAATAATAATAAAGAGGAGGAGTAAAATGAAATATGTTTTTATGTAATAGGAATTTTAATATTAACCCTTGGTATTGCTTTCACTATACAATCAGACCTTGGAACTTCACCTTTTGATGCACTTTTAGTTGGACTGTCCATAAATGTGGGGCTTACTGTAGGAAGCTGGGAAATAATAATAGATATAATGTTGATATGTTGTAATTCGTTTTTAAAAGACAAACACCAGAAGTCTTGGGGTTGTTAACAGCAGTTATAACGGGGATTGGTATTGATATGTGGCTTTTTTTATTGCACAATTCGATAACACCTGAACTATGGTACAGATAAGTTGTTTGTTTTGAAATCGGCTTAGTTGTTATAGGATTAGGAATTGCAACATATTTACACACAAATATACATCACCAAATTATGATAAAGATAAAAACCATTCAATATAGTATGCTGTTTATTTCCTTGTTCAACTCCCTGCTTCTTTAGTTCAATATGAAAAGCTACCAGGATTACCATTTATCAAATTTGATAACTCACTAATTGCATACTCTAAGTCATCCTTTGTATTATAAAAATGGGGAGCCATTCTTATTACATCATTTCTTGCAGAAACAATAATCTTTTTTTCTCTTAATTTCCCTTCGATTTTTGAAGCATTTCCTATATAAAAAGAGGTCATACTTGAGTTACATTCAGATGATTGTGGACCTATTATTTGTAATCCTTTTTGTAATCCAAGTTCCCTTGTTAATTCGGCTAACTCTTTCAAATATAAATGTATATTATGTATTCCAATCTTAAGTAACAAATTAATCGCTTCATACGCAGCATAAATGCTTATAAAAGAAGGTGTACCAGTCTCAAACCGGCGAGCTCCAGGTGCAAAAATAGAATTAAATACATCAAATTTTGTTTCACTTGCTTTTCCAAACCACCCGGAAAGTCTTGGTTTTAATTGTTCAGCAAGTTCCTTTTTTATATACAGAAAGGCTACACCTGGGATCCCAAGCATATACTTGCGAGTTCCAGTGGTTAAAATATCAATATCCATTTCTTTTACATTAATAGGGATATGTCCTGCAGATTGATATGCGTCAACCAACAGCATGGACCCTTTTTTATGAACAATGTTTGCAATCTCTTTAAGGTTTTGCATATATCCATTGTAATAAGATACGTGGGGAATACACGTAAGTAATGTATTCTCTTTTACTTCCTTTTCGTATTGCTCTAAGTGTATGATTCCGTTTGAAGAACGAATAATTGAGATTTTTGCTCTATCCTGTTCCTGTGCAAGCCAAATATGACCAACAGTAGGGAAATCAATATCTGTTAAAATTATACTATTTTTATTTTTTTCATAAGGCAGGCAAGTGGCGATAGTAGAAATAACATCAGATACAGAGGTTAATATAGCAATTTCATCTATTTCGGCACCAATAAGTTCAGCGAATTTCTCTCTAGTAGCCTCCACTTTCATAATCGACTGATCCCAGTTACTTCCAAACTCAAGCAAACTATTATGATATTCTTCAATCGCGCGTGAAACAGGCTGAGCCAATGCACCTTGAGAACAACTAGCTAAATGTACATAATTTGATAAAATAGGGAATAACGAACGATAACAACTGTACGGATTATTCATTTTTCTTCCCCCCTTAAAACTATATTGTATAAACTATTCGGCCTTTACTATTACAAAAAACTCAATTTCCTTATATTTTAATTTTCTTCTTGAACAAACCTGCTTCGGTTGCCATCCATGAGCAGATCTTCACCACAAAAAATGTACGAAAAATAGTTCTTACATAGCAGTTGAATAAACAAAAAGCCGCCATCGGCAGCTAGGTCTTCTTTTATTACTTATTTAAATGTAGTAAAATATTACAATCTTAACCAATTCGATTATACTAAAGATTGTCCATATATTCAAAATTCCTTTTTGAACTAAACTCCCGTTAGTCGAACCAATCTTGCTTTTTTTGCCTTGCCCTGTCCGAATGAGACCCGTATTCTGAAAATATGTAAAAAAGCTTGCTCAAAGAGTAAGCTTATCCGCTATAAACACTATCACATGTTCCAGCTTTTGGTTCATAATAACAATGATTTTTAAATGGACCAGAATGAGGCTGGCCGTACCATGTTGGAGGGCATGGAGCATGTGGATTAAAGTACCAAAGAGCATATTTCCCTGGGTGATCTCTCCAATAATTCAAATTCTTTTTGGCTAATCTTTTTTCGGAAGTCCTTGCTCTCTGGTAAAATACATTCCCTTTTTGAACAGCTTCAAAGGAAAAATTTCCTCCTTGTACTTGAAAAATAACTTGGTTAACTGATCTTAAACCTTTAAAGTCTAAACAATTTGCTACAAGACGATTCACAATTACATTTCCAACATATAACATTCCCTGTTTTCCTTCACCTTCGGCCTCTGCTCTCATCATCCTTGCCATTAAGTCAACGTCTGAACTTCGGTAATTTACTCTTGGCATTTTCTCACCCCAAAATATAGTATGAAAGAAAGCTTACATTGATGTCATTGTTTATAAAATAAGAATACCTAGTTTTTAAGTAAGATGAAAACTATGGCATTCTTTTCTATATCTTTATTCAACTCCTACTTAGATAGTGCAATAAGGAAAAAGAATCACCGCAGTGATCCCCCGTCTTTAACTCTTGCACCCATTAGTTCAATAATAATTGCCATCCTAATTGTGGAACACAATTTATCTCACTATTGTAAAAATTTCATTATCGTCCCTATTAGGTACATCAATCATTGTCACTTTTTTTACAGATGCTCGTTTTAATGACTGCATGCAATTGATGAGAAAATAAATTTTTGATTCTTCCCCTTGTATTTCAGCTTCCACACTTCCATCTTCTAAATTTTTTACCCATCCCGTTAATTTCATTCTTTGAGCAATACAATATATTTCCAAGCGGAATCCTACTTTTTGCACTCTTCCTGAAAAAGTTACTTTCTTTCTTAATATAGTATTTGAAACAAATATAGGAAACTTAATTCGATTTGCATGCCAAATTACATACTCATTTCTTAATTTCTTAAAAACACTCATTCTACGACGTACTCCTTTTAGTTTATTACTAAATCGTCTCCGAACCTAAATAATAAAAACGCTTTACTCCCTCTAAGAAGTAAAGCTAAAAATATATTCTCCATTAAGATAAACTTATCCTTCTTATCAAACTAATTTGAACCGTTATTACAATAAAAAATTCTAAAAAAATGTGTTAATCCTTGTTGGATTAACGCATTCTTTATCCTGCATCTAAATAATAATTTCCCGAATAATCTCAGCGTTATTCAACTATTCTCCCGTTAGAGCTTAGTACATTTTTTCACAAACATTACATTGCTACTAAATTATATAATTCTTGTATTGCTGTACCGTAAGTACGAATCTAAACACGTTTAAAAATTTTTTAACATTTTAGCTTTTTAGAGTTTAATATTACTTATGATACGGTTCACCGCCGCCTCTCTAACTGCAAATTTTGAAAAAAGAACCTTCAATCTAAAGATAGATCAAAGCTTCTATGTTTTATTTTCAATGATATTCTGTATTTACTCAGTACTTGAAGAAATTTTTTATTTAATCTCTGTTTTTTTATCATTACCTTTTCAATCTCTTCGTCATATAAACAATTGTCCATTGATGAAAAATGTTGCTTATACTTTTTCATTCAATCCTTAGGGTTCTACATCCAAAGAATTAACTATAGACCAATTCTTTTTCGCTCAGGCCAAGCGTCTCTGCTGTTGAAGTATGAATTTCCTGGAAAATGTCTGGGTTTTCCACTAATGACATGCCATAAGAAGGAATCATTTCTATTATTTTCGATTCCCACTCTTCAAAATGTTGTGGGAAGCATTTTTCTAATACCTCAAGCATAACGTGAACGGCAGTAGAAGCACCTGGAGAAGCGCCGAGCAATGCAGCTATCGATCCATCAGTAGCACTAACAACTTCCGTACCAAATTGAAGTGTTCCTTTACCACCGGCCTCAGTATCTTTGATAACTTGCACACGTTGGCCTGCTACCACTATATCCCAATCCTCGCTTTTGGCGTTCGGAATAAACTCTCGTAATTCTTCCATGCGCTTTTCATTCGATAACATTACTTGCTGGATCAGGTATTTTGTCAACGACATTTCTTTTACGCCTGCTGCCAACATAGTGACGACATTATTCGGTTTTACAGAACCAATTAAATCAAAATTTGAACCAGTTTTTAAGAACTTTGGTGAGAAGCCGGCAAACGGTCCAAACAGCAATGTTTTTTTGTTGTCGATATATCTTGTATCAAGATGCGGAACAGACATTGGTGGAGCACCAACTTTAGCTTTACCGTATACTTTTGCATGATGCTGCGCTACAACTTCCGGATTGTTACATACCATAAATAGTCCGCTTACCGGGAATCCTCCAATATGTTTTGACTCAGGAATACCGGTTTTTTGTAGTAAAGGCAGACTCCCTCCCCCACCCCCGATAAAGACGAATTTTGCAGTATGGCATTCGATTTTACCGCTATCGATATTTTGCACTTTCACTTCCCACAATCCGTCGCTAGTACGTTTAATATCCTCAACACTATGCCTGTAGTTTATCTCGACATTTTTACTCTTTAAGTGGTCAAACAACATGCGTGTTAAAGCACCAAAGTTGACATCCGTTCCAGAGTCGATTTTTGTTGCCGCTATCGGTTCATTCGATGTACGGCCTTCCATGATAAGCGGAATCCATTCCTTCAGTTTTTCAGGGTCATCGGAAAATTCCATCCCTTGAAACAGGGGATTGTTTGAAAGCGCTTTAAAACGTTTTTTCAAAAACGTTACATTTTTTTCCCCTTGTACAAAACTCATATGAGGTATTGGCATGATAAAGTCCTGCGGATTACGAATCAGATTGTTGTTTACAAGATAAGACCAAAACTGTCTTGAAAGCTGAAACTGTTCATTAATTTTTATAGCCTTTTTAATATCTATAGATCCGTCAGATTTTTCGGATGTATAGTTAAGCTCGCACAGTGCAGAATGGCCCGTTCCCGCATTATTCCATTCGTTAGAGCTTTCTTCCCCTGCGCTTGCGAGTTTCTCAAACACTTTTATTTCCCATTCCGGTGTTAACTCTTTCAGTAATGACCCCAAAGTTGCGCTCATGATTCCGGCACCAATTAAGATAACGTCTGTTTTTTCCTGTATGTTGCTCATAATATCCTTCCTATCCCCTATATTGGCAAAAAAGAGTAAGTGCTCTTGCTTAAGATGTCACAAAAATCAGGGTTGCACTTAGGAACACACCTTTTCTGTCTCAATTATAAACATATCATAATCTATTATAATGATTTATAGGTTAAAAAAGCTACTATTATCTGATAATTATAAGTTATATAAGTTATTTAAGATGCTAAACTGTTCCGTTACTTCAAAGTCGATTATTTTTTCAAAAAACCATAAACAATGAGTATTAAACCAACAATGAAAAACAGTGGTACATAAAAATTATCAAAAAGAGTATGTATCTCTACCTCAGGTACTTCACCAGACATTTTCCCTGAATAAAATCCCGCCATAATTAAACTGGTAGATATCATAGAAAATCCACGTTCTAACGAATAAATTAGTCCTGATATCATTATAAATAAAGCACCTAAAAGTTTATATGATCTCACTTTTTTCCCTCCCTAATAAACATTCTTCATAACCTAAAATTAACATTATTATAAAATTACTACTACCAGTTTCGTATTGCTAACCTGTCTCGTTATTCGAATAATAAAAGCTGCCAAAATGACAGCTCGAATTTTTAGCTCTTCTTTAAGTACAATTTTTCACAATCTTTGTGCGGAATAAGAAAATGTAACAACCAAACATATTCCTAGAACTTTTTTGCCCTTGAAATGTATTTTTATAACTTTTAGATGCTATGTCACTTATTTAATAAAGTCGATTCTTATAGCCTTCTTGTAAATCCTTTTCTACTTGATCAGCAGTAACATTGGGTATTTTAGAGTGAGCCACCAACATTTGAGGAACTGAGGGAAGATTCTCTTTTGTTAACCATGAATCCTGGTTCCACAATTCTGATCGAATGAAAGCTTTAGCACAATGTGCAAAGCACTCCTCTACCTCTACTAAAATACCAAATATAGGGACTCGACCGTTTACTGTGTTCATTTCTAGAAGCTCTGGATCACGGCAAATATAAGCTTTCCCATTTATTCTTAGTGTTTCTCCTAAACCAGGTATGTAAAATAGAAGCCCGATATTAGGGTTGGTAATAATGTTTTCGGCGGAGTCCATTCTTCGATTTCCTGGTCGTTCTGGAATAAACAAATGCTGTTCATCAAGAACTGTCACAAACCCAGGTGAATCTCCTCTTGGTGAAACATCACATTGTCCTTCCAAATTAGAAGTTGACAATGACAAAAATGGTGACTTAGAAATAAAGTCTCTGCAATGCTGGTCGATAAAAGAAATTACTTTATTAACTGCTCTTTGACTTGGTTGTCCGATAAATGAACGGAACTCTTCAAATTCTTCTTTTGTAGAGATAATCTCTTTAAACTTAATACTCATCTTATCACCTTTAAATAATGGAATATAAACCCATTATACAACATAAAAAATGGTACTATTAAAATTATTAGAATTTTTTCGAAGTTTATAGAGATAAGCATGTAAATTTTTGCTGCATATCATTATATTTCATTAAAAGGCTAATCGAACTATCCTGCACTTTAGTTAAATAATGGTAATGAAAAAGGACTGCCGAAACAGTCCTTTTGTTGTAAAACTATAGCCCTCCGTTTGTTTAAGTGAATTGATTCACAATCTATCTTGAAACAACATTGCTTATTTCAATTTACATCTCTTTAAATCAATATTTAAATTTAAAGTGACAGGATAAAATATAAAAACAACGATACCTCCTTAATTCCAAATGTTGTATAATTTGGTTAAGGAGTGATTAAATTTGCTTGTAAAGATGAAAAAGCAAGATTATGACTTATTAACACGTTCAAATTTAAGCCTAGCATGTTTTGAACCCGTTATTAAGACCTATAAAAACAGAGTGGCTGAGCAAACTTCTTCAAATATCTCTCAAATTCAAGAGCGATTTTATAAGGAACTAACTTATGGTCAACGAGCGAGCGTTATTTATGTTTATGCGCCAAATAGTGGGCTTCGTCCTTCTCGGAAGACCTGTAATCTGGCTATTGATTCAACTCTTTACTCTAGCAACATGTTTGTTGACCATATTTTTCATCATTATCTGGTCGAAAAACCGTGAAAATACCTCATTCCTAGATAAAATACGTTTCTTCTTATTATTGGCAGGAGGTATTGTACTTGTACCATGGGCCTTATACTGGCAACTCCTTTTTCTTTAATATAGAACCCTTAGTCAGCAAGTCAGAGAAGAGATACTAAGTACTTTTAGTATCCCTAAAATTATTTGTGAAGGATATACAAGACTTGTTGTAGCGTATTAGCATTTATTTGGTGTAGGCTATTGATGAGAAAACCTTTACTCGAAAGGCTCCACTTTATTTGCTAATAATAAGGTTCAATATTCGTTGCAAGTAGACAAGTTTTCACCTCAAATTTTCTATTTCTTTTCAACCAAATAAACTCCTTTTTCATCCTC